>WNFU01001909.1_pt1 | contig 87835 bp, 75 predicted proteins | sample 5400121 | NCBI WGS metagenome assembly WNFU01 (sample SAMN13153360, study PRJNA577476) | soil metagenome | isolation source: 100 cm soil or saprolite under grassland replicate 1 | place: USA:California | collected 2016-06-15
GACGCTTCAGGAACTGGGGCGGCGCCTCACGAATAAGGGGAATGATAACACCAGGGGCATTTTCTAAGGCGGCTATTAAGGTGGTTGTATCGCTCATCACATCTCCTACGTTCATCTCAGCTTGTAAGCAGCCGAACGCTCAGCATCAGCTGCGGCGCGCAGCGCCGTCAGCTGCATGCTGTTGTTCGGCGACGGTTCACGAGGAGCAGCACCCTACTCGTTCTCGCTCAGACCGAGGCCGTCGGTGATGCCATTCCAGCCACACCTACACCCCCAACTTCTCCTTCAGCCGGTCGGTGATCAGATGCTTTACTACGTCGAACGGCTCGCACTCGCCGCTGGCGGAGGTGAACTCGATCGGCCCCACATCTCGCGCAACCTTCAGAGCCGCCTCGTTCAACACAGCGCTCCGCTTTCCGATCCCCATCAGCGCCGCACCCATAGACAGGCGGACCTTCTCCGACTCCGTCCCGATCGTGTCCGCGATGCGCTCGACATGGGCGAGGAAGAACTCCTCGCTCGGCGCCTTCTTGCCGGAGAACTTCGACGCCTCATAGAGCAGCCCGTAACCGCAATCGCGGCGTACGGGGTCGTCGCTCCTGACCCACTGGTCGGCAAGCTAGACCACGAATGACGTCTTCGCGAGCGTTGCGTCGCAGGAAGCAAACACGTGGGCCAGCATGCCGCCGGCCAACTCCTCGACCTGTTTCTCGGCCTGGTCACGGGTGATTCGCGCGGGGTCGTCGACGAGAAGCGCGATCACTCTGGCTTCGTAGACGTCGGTCTTCCAGAGCGCGTGCGCGAGCTCCCGGTTGCGCCCAATCCGTTTTGCCAGCTTGCGCAGCCGTGTGAGCCCAATTCCGTAACTCCTCATCCCCGCGGTGCTCGAGCCCAGCTTCTCCCAGTTGCTTATGCCCCGCTCATCGCGTTCAGCGTCGAGCAGAGCGAGGACTTCGGAAACGGTCATCGGAGATATCCTCTTCTAGTTTAGTTACATCGTGCGAACCGTGGAGTATTGCCTCACTACGATCAGTAGCCCACATCCACGACTAGGTGGGCCAGGTCCATGGATCTCGCGCCCGGTGACGGGTCAGTGCTCCCACGGACGCTTCTGTCGCCGAACCGGTTGAGTTGACGCGGCGGCGGCCTATCACTTGTCACTTGTCACTTGTCACTTGTCACTGGTTTTCGCCGCCGCTCGCGTCCAACGATTTGTTCGACGGCGACTCATCTTTCTCCTTGCTTTTTCAACCCTGCAAAATTCCCACGAACCTTGAGCGGTTGGTAGGGCCATGCTGCAGTTTTTCCTGAGGCAGCATTCTCGCAGATAGCGACTTCCAGTTGGAAGCTTCCTTCGAGTTCATCAGAACCCGTGCGCGCGGTGGTGTGAAGATAGCCAACGGTCAGATCTGCGGGTCGACAGTCGAATTTCAGCGGTCTGCCCCCGAGTTTTACCGGAAATGCGACGTATGTTCCTTGAGTGAGCCGTCCTTCGCCGTCGGTCTCAATCAAAATGTCCCAGCCGCCGTCGGCGCGAAGCTCGATATGATCCGCTGCTATCTTCCCAACCTGGGCGCCGGGACTTGCCTGATCGAACCGCGGTCCGTGATCGTAACCCAAGATAACGCCAGGGATTTCCCAAGGCGCGCGCCCTTCAACGGGCATTTGGCGGAGCATGATGGCATTGATCAGGCTGAAGATAGCGGTATTTGCGCCGATGCCGAGCGCCAACGAGAGCGCTGCAATGAAGGTAAAGCCCGGATTCTTCCGCAGCATCCGCAGCCCGAAGCGCAAGTCCTGTAACAATGTTTCCAGCATCGGTAAACCTCTCTGTTCGCGGTAGTGTTCTTTCGTCAACGTGACGCCGCCCAGTTTGATGAGCGCATGTCGCCGCGCTTCTTCCGGCGACATTCCAGCACGCAAGTTGTCTTCCATGTGAAAGGCCAGATGGCTTGCCAACTCTTCGGCAAATTCCTGTTCGCGTTGCTTGCGATGGAATACGCTGAAGAGCCGCACCAGCCAGCCGCGCAATGGTCGTAGGTTCATAAATCCTGCCTCTGTTGAATCATGCTTCCCGGCTATTCGTGCCGGAGCGCGATGAGCGGATCCACCTTCGTCGCACGCCGTGCCGGTATCCAACACGGCAGCAACGCTACCAGCGCCAGCAATAATGCGACGCCCACAAACGTCAGCGGATCAGTGGCGCTCAAGTCATACAGCAAACCGCGCAGCAATCGTGTCGCAGCGAATGCGCCGCCCAAACCCAGCGCTACGCCGAGCAGCGCCAGTGTCATGCCTTGCCCCACGATCAGGCGTTGCACGTCGCCAGCGCGTGCGCCGAGCGCGAGGCGAATACCGATCTCGTGCGTGCGCTGCGTGACCGAGTAAGAGATGACGCTGTAGATTCCCGCTGCTGACAGGATCAAGGCGAGCGCGGAAAAAGAGCCGAGCAGGAGGGTGTAAAAACGCGGATCGGTGACTTGCTGCGCCACGACCTGCTCCATCGTTGCGACGTTGTGCAGCGGCAGTTCCTTGTCTACAGTCTGCAATTCGCTTCGCAAAGTGGTGATGAAGTTCTGCGGCTCAGCGGTTGTGCGAATGACGAAGGTTATCTCGCCGAGAAACGGGCGTAACTTATCGGAGACTTGCGAATATGGCTCATAGATCACTGCTGCCAGTGGTGTCTTCAAACTCAGTTGTCTGACATCGCCAACCACACCGACCACTTCGCGCCACGTCTCGCCGGGAAGGTTGATGTCTATTCGTTTGCCGAGCGCGCTTTCATGTGGCCAGAGTTGACGAGCTAATGATTCGCTGATGAGCGCGCCGGGCGAGTCGGCGGTGTCACGCTCATTGAACGCGCGGCCTTGAAGCAAGGGGATGCCGAGCGCGCGAAAGTAGTCCGCGCTCACGGCCACTTTGCTCGCTAGCACGCCAGGGCGCTCCCTGGATTCTCCTTCGACGCCGAGAACGCCTCGAATGATCACACCGGCCTGGCTGAGCGGGAGCGAGTTGACCACACCGACCGCCTGCACTTCAGGACGCACGGCGAGGCGGGCGAGCGATTGTTCGGCATAAGCCTTCGCCTTCGCTGTCGTGGGATAGTCAGCTTGAGGCAACGCGACACTCGCGGTCAGGACGCGATCGGGATTGAAGCCCAATTTCGTCTCGCGCAAGCGCGTGAAGCTCTTGAGCAGGAGTCCCGCGCCGATCAGCAGCACTAACGCCAGCGAGACTTCCGCCACCACGAGCAAGCTGCGCAAACGATGGTGCGATCCGCTGCCTGTTCCTCGCGTCCCGCCTTCCTTGAGTGTCGTGTTGAGATCGAGCCTTGAGGCTTGCAACGCAGGCGCAAGGCCGAAGATGATGCCTGTTAGAGTTGAAAGCAACAGCGTGAAGCCGATCACCCGCGGATCAATTCTGATGGCAGTGAGTCGCGGAACACCCTGTGGCGCAAAAGCGACGAGCAGTTCGAGAAGTCCAGACGCCAGCCACAATCCGAGGACACCGCCCGCCAGCGCAAGCAGCAAACTTTCGGTCAGCAATTGCCGAATGATGCGCAGCCGACTTGCGCCCAGTGCCGCCCGCACTGCCATCTCTTTCTGTCTGGTCGCCGCGCGCGCCAGCAGCAGATTGGCGACATTGGCGCAGGCGATGAGCAGGACGAAACTCACCGCGCCCAGGAAAATCAGCAGCGCTGAGCGCACATCTCCGACTATCCGCTCTTGCAAAGGAATCAAGTTGGCGTGCAGCGTTCGATTTTTCTGCGATGCTTCCTGCTGCAAGCGGTGAGCGAGAGTAGTGAGTTCAGCTTGCGCCTGCGCTGGTGTGACACGCGGTTGCAGCCGAGCGTTGAGGTTGAGGTCATTGCGCATGGGGCTGAGTGTGATCGGCAACCAGGCGTCGGCTTCGTCGGGAAATTTGAATCCTTCGGGCATCACTCCGACGACGGCGCACACATCGCCTTCAACTTTGACGGTCTTGCCGATGACTGAAGGATCAGCACCAAAGCGCCGCTGCCACAACCCGTAGCTCAAGATCACAACCGTGCTGCTGTTTTGCTGATCATCACCACCAGATGAAGGCCGTCCAATCTCTTCCGGCAAAAATGTGCGCCCCAAGAGCGGCCGCACGCCGAGCGTGGCGAATAAATTTTCCGTGATCCGAGCGATTCGTACGCGCTCAGGTTCTGCGCCGCCCGTCAGGTTTCCCGGCTGGGCTTCAATATAGGCCGCCATCTGCACACAGGAGCTGCACCGATTGCGCCATTCAACCAAAACAGACCCGGTCAAGGCGTTGATTCTTCCATAGCGACTGTCTTGCTCGAAAGCGGAATAGACCATCAGACGATCAGATTCAGGAAAAGGTAGCGGACGCAATAATACTGCGTTGACCACGCTGAAAATCGCGCTGGTCGCGCCAATCCCCAACGCCAGCGTCAGAATTGCAATCAACGAAAAGCCGGGATTCTTCCGCATCATCCGCAGTCCAAATCGCAAGTCTTGTAACAGTGTTTCCAACATCGGTAAGCCTCCCTGTTCGCGGGCACGTTCTTTCGTCAACGTCACGCCGCCCAGTTTAACGAGCGCCCGCCGCCGCGCCTCTTCCGGCGACATCCCGGCGCGCAGGTTGTCTTCGATGCTCAGCGCCAGATGGCTTTCCAGCTCTTCGGCGAATTCGCGCTCGCGCCGCCCGTGATCGAACAGACCGAAAAGCCGCATCAGCCAGCCGCGTAATTGTCGAATGTGCATTGTGATCCCTTGCCTGTTGTTATTCCGTGCGTAGCGCAATCATCGGATCCACCTTCGTCGCCCGCCGCGCTGGAATGTAACAAGCGAGCAGCGCAACGCCGATCAACAAGAGCGAGACCCCGGCGAAGGTTGGCAGGTCGGTTGCGCTCACGCCGTATAGCAGATTGATGAGCAAGCGTGTCGCCGCCCACGCGGCGATCAGACCAATGGCGATGCCGCTGAGCGTCAGCCGTAAGCCCTGGCGCAGAATCAAAACGAGCACATCGCGGCGTTGCGCGCCCAGCGCCATCCGAATGCCGACCTCGTGCGTGCGCTGGGTGACCGCGTACGACATCACGCCGTAGAGGCCGACCGACGCCAGCGCGATAGCCGCCGCCGCGAAGATTCCGAACAACATCATTGAAAATCGTTGATGGCCAGTCGAGGTTGCAATCAGGCTGTCGAGCGTCTCGCTCCTGAAGATGGGCTGCTCTTTATCGAGCTGGAGGACTTCTCCGCGAATCGCTTCAATGAGGCCGGTCGGATCGCCGGCCGTGCGCGCCACCAGCGTCATGAAAGGAAGCGGCTCCTGCGCGTAGGGTTCATAGGTCTGTGGCAACGTCTCCTGGCCCAGACCATTAGACTTCACGTCGCCGACGATACCGATGATCTCCCGATAAACTTCAGGATCGTTACTGAACAGGCTGGTCAGTTGAATACGTTTGCCGATGGGGTCCTCATTCGGGAAATATCTCTTCGCCACCGTACTGTTGATGATGGCGACACGAAGCGCGCCTTTCGTATCGAGCTCGGTGAAGAGGCGGCCCCTCAGCAGCGGGATGCCTATCGCTCTGAAATAGTTCGGACTCACCGAGTAGTAATTGGTACCGGCCGCCACTTGGTCGCCTGTCCGGCCTCCGATCCTGAAGCCCCTTCCGAAGCCGCCACCCCAGTGGGCATCGCTAAATGGCACGGCGCTGGCCGCTCCCGTCGCCTGCACGCCGGGCAGAGCCGAAACTCTCTCGATCAATCGCGAATAAAAGGCGGCTTGTTGATCTTTTTCGGGATACTTCTTCTCCGGTAATGAGATGGAGACCGTCAGGACGTTTTTCGGGTCAAAGCCGGGAGCGACTTTTTGCAAACCGATAAAGCTCCTCATCAACAATCCGGCGCCAACCAGCAAGATCAGCGATATCGCGACTTCAACCACGACCAGCGCGTTGCGAACGAGTCGCCGGCGCCCGCCCTCGGTCGAACCGCGCCCGGCGTCTTTCAGCATCTCGTTCAGGCTCGGTTTTGATGCCTGCAAGGCGGGAACCAGGCCGAAACTCAATCCCGTCAGCAAAGTGGCGGCGGTGGTGAAGGCGAGGATACGAACATCGAGAGAGAGATCCATCACCCGCGGCCAAAAGATATCAACCGTTGCCATCATCATCTTCAGCCCCCAACTGGCGAGCGTCAGCCCCAAGATCCCCCCTGCCAGAGACAGGAGCAGGCTCTCCGTGAGCATCTGGCGAACGATGCGCCATCGGCTTCCGCCCAGCGCAATGCGAACAGCGATCTCTTTCTGCCGGGCGGCGGCGCGCGCCAGGAGCAGGTTCGCAACGTTTGCGCACGCGATCAGCAGCACGAAGGCGACTGCGCCCAGCATGAGCAGCAATGACGGCCTGATTTCGCTGACGGCGTCTTCCATCAGCGAACCTATCCGCACACTCCATCTTGCGTTGGTGTCGGGGTACTGATTCGCAAGCCGGTCGGCGATGAGGCGCATTTCCGAACGCGCCTGTTCGAGCGTGACCTCCGGTTTGAGCCGCCCGATGACATTGAGAACATCTCCTCGGCGGTTCTGGACTTGCGCGGCCGTGAAAGCGATCGGCGTCCATATCTCTGTATCTCTGATACGGAGGCCTCGGCTCGGGGGCATCACACCGATCACTGTGAACTGCTGGTCGTCGAGCTTGATCGTTTGGTTGAGGATGTTCGGATCGCCGCCGAATCGCCGCTGCCAAAGCTCGTGGCTGAGGATCGCCACGTTGCTGTGGCCGGGCCGGTCTTCATCGGGGGTGAAGTCTCGACCGATCTGCGGCCGAACGCCGAGCATGGAGAAGAAGCCATGAGTGATGACCATGCCGCGTACCCGCTCGGGATTGGCGCCGCCTATCAAGTTGAAATCCCTGACATTGATGGCCTCGAGCCGCTCGAAGACTGTGTTCTGCTTCTGCCAGTCGAGGAAATTGGCCGGCGCGGGGTTATGTCCGAGTATCTCCGGTAGTCTTGTCTCCCATAACCACACAAGCCTGTCCGCGTTTTTATATGGATACGGGCGCAGCAGCACCGCATTCACTACGCTAAAGATCGCCGTGTTCGCCCCAATGCCCAAAGCCAATGTCAGAATCGCAACAAACGTAAAGCCCAGATTCTTCCGCAGCATCCGCAAGCCAAAGCGCAAATCTTGCATCAATGTTTCGAGCATCGGTAATCCTCTCTGTTCACGATGAAGTTCCTGTGTCCGCGTCACGCCGCCGAGTTTGATCTGCGCTTGCCGCCGCGCCTCTTCCGGCGATATCCCGGCGCGCTGGTTGTCTTCGATGTGCATTGCCAGATGGCTTTCCAACTCTTCGGCGAATTCGCGCTCGCGCCGCGCGTTATGGAACAGACCGAATAGTCGCATGAGCCAGCCGCGTAATTGTCGAATGCGCATTGTGATTCCTTAGCTGTTGTTTCTATTCGTGACGGAGCGCAATGAGCGGATCAAACTTTACCGCGCGCCGCGCCAGTCTGCGCCAGCAATGACAGCGCCAGGGGCGTAAGTGATTTTGATTTCCTGGCTCTCATTTTTGATGACTATCCAATTTTTACTGCTGACTGAGTCTGGTTTCCGTTGAGAGCAAAATCATCCTTCTTCCCGCAACGCCGTCAGCGAGTCTACGCGGGCGGCGCGGCGGGCGGGCAAATACCCAGCTAACGAGGCCACGGTCAGCAGCAACAACGTCGCCATCCCCAGCGTCAACGGATCGTTAGATCTCAAGCCAAAGAGCAGGCTCGAAGCTGTTTGCGTCACGGCCAATGAGGCCCCTAAGCCAATGACGACGCCGATCAGCGCGAGTTTGAGCGCTTCACGCAGCACCAGCCAGAGCACATCGCGCCTTTGCGCGCCTAACGCAACGCGAATGCCGATTTCATTCGTGCGCCGCGCGACTGCGTAGGACAGGACGCCGTACAGCCCGACACAGGCGAGCGACAGCGCGAGCAGTCCGAAGAAGGACGCAATCTGCGCCACCAGCCGCTGCTGCGTGAGAGAGCGGCCAATGAATTCGGACATGCCCACGACTTCATCAACGGGGAGGGCGCTATTGACTTGCTTGATCGCCTGCCGCACTTGCGGGACGATTGATTCCGGCGCGCCTGAGAAGCGCACGACAAAGTTCCCGAGCGGTTGGGGGATCTGCGCGTGTGGGTAGTAGGCCATCAGTCGCATTTGCTCGGCCATAACCCCATACTTAGCGTCTTTCACGACGCCGACGATTTCAAATTTCTTCTCTGGTCTCTCAGACACGCCGAAGCGTTTGCCGAGCGGAGAGCTATTCGGAAAAAACCGCGCGGCCATCGATTCACTGATGACGGCGACTTTTGGAGAGTCGGCGGTGTCGTGCGGGCTGAAGGTGCGGCCGGCGATCAGTGAAATGCCCATCGTCTTGAAATAATCCACGCCTACCAGACTTTGCCTGACGCTGCGCTGTCCTTCGGGTTGCTCAGGCTCATCGGTGAAGACGCGGCTTGTCCATTGGTCCTGATTGAAAACGAAAGTTGAAAATGAAGCCGCCTGTACGCCCGGCACAGCCTTCACCTTCTCTTCTATTTCGCGCATCAGCGGAGCGTATTGCGCATACTCATAACCCAGCATAAAGGTGTAAAGCTGAAAGAGCATGACGTTTTCTTGCTTGAAGCCTGCAGATTGGTTTTGCAAATTGATCAGCGTGCGGACAAACAAGCCTGCGCCGACCAGCAAGACAAGCGAGAGCGCGACTTGCACGACCACGAGCGCCTTGCCTAGCGGACTCCGTGAGGTGGTTTGCGTCGCGCCTTTCCCGCCTTTTAGCGCCGCGTTCGGTTCAACCCGGGCGGCGCGCAAGGCTGGGGCGACGCCAAAGATCACGGTCGAAAGCAACGATGCCAGCAGCGTGAAACCCAGGATGCGAGCATTCGGCGTGACATTCAGCGGCAAGGCTTCAGCGCGAGCGGAAGCCATGTGCAAAAGCAGGCGACTGAGGCGCCACGCCAGCAGAACGCCCGCGATCCCGCCGAGACTGGCGATCAACAGGCTTTCTGTGAGTAACTGACGAATCAGGCGCGTGCGGCCTGCGCCGACGGCCAGGCGCACGGCAAACTCTGAGCTGCGCGCCGCAGCGCGGGCCAGCGACAAATTGGCGACATTGGCGCAGGCAATCAGCAGCACAAGTCCGACCACAGCCATCAGGATGCGCAGCGAGAGCGAAAACTCCCGGCGTAGTATCGAAAGCCCCCGCCCTACTGGTGTCAATTCAATGCTGGCCCGCTGAATAGTCTGCAACCGCTCCGGCGAGGGTTGCGCGCCCGCCATTTCTTGCAAGTATTGTTTGAAGAGCAAATTGACAGCGGCGCTTGCCTGCTCGGCAGACACGCCATTTTTCAACCGGGCGATGAGGTAGAGTGATTGAGCATCCTGCTTATGAACCCCACTCCAGAGAGAAGACGGAGACTGTTCTTCCAGCGCCAGCGGCGCCCATAAATCTGGCGATTGTCCCACCGTCGTGCCGAAAAACTCTTTGGGGGCCACGCCGATGATGGTGTAAACCGTCTGGCGCGCTGAGATGGTTGCGCCGACCACTGCTGGATCGGCGCCCAGGCGGCGTTGCCACCAATCGTAGCTAACGACGGCCACTGGCTGCCCGCCTGCCTGCTGATCATCTGCTTCAGTAAAAGTACGCCCCAAACTGGCCTGCACGCCCAACACCGAGAAGTAAGTACCGGAAACCAATTGAAGATTCAGCTTTTCCGCCTCGCCGCTTGCTCCCCTTATGTTCACAACGCCATAGGGAGACCGGGGTGTGTTCAGAATCGCCGCCACCTCGGTAAAGACTCCCTGGCGCCTCCGCGCGTCTTGATAGAAAGGGTAGGAAAAGAGATCCCAGCTTTTGTTCGGGAAGCCAGTGTTGAGGCCCGTCTCTACGCCATTGCCGAAGAGCATTAACTTGTCCGGCTCCGCGACTGGCAGCGATTTGAGTAACACCGCATCCAGCAAACTGAAGATCGCAGTATTGGCTCCGATGCCGAGCGCCAGCGATAGCGCCGCGACCAGCGTGAAGCCCGGATTCTTCCGCAGCATCCGCAGGCCAAAGCGTAAATCTTGGAACAGTGTTTCGAGCATCGGTAATCCTCTCTGTTCACGATGAAGTTCCTGCGCCTGCGTAACGCCGCCGAGTTTGATCTGCGCTTGCCGGCGCGCCTCTTCCGGCGACATCCCGGCGCGGATGTTGTCTTCGATGTGGAGCGCCAGATGGCTCTCCAACTCTTCGGCGAATTCGCGCTCACGCCGCCCGCGATCAAACAGACCGAAAAGCCACATGAGCCAGCGGCGTAGTCGTCGAATGTGCATTGTGACTCCTAACCGGTTGTTGGTTTTACTCGTGGCGAAGCGCAATCATCGGATCAACCTTCGTCGCCCGGCGCGCGGGAATCCAGCAGGCCATTAACGCGACCATTGTCAGCAGCAGTGCGATCACGATAAACGTCAGCGGATCGGTTGCGCTCACGCCGTACAGCAAGCCCGTTAGCAAGCGGGTCAAGGCGAAGGAGGCTGCCAGGCCAATCGCTACACCGAGCAGCGCCAGGATCATTCCCTGCCTGACGACCAACTTCAGCACCTCGCCTTGTTGCGCTCCCAGAGCGAGGCGAAGGCCGATCTCGTGCGTGCGCTGCGTGACTGAGTAAGACAGCACGCCATAGATGCCCACTGCCGCTAACACGAGCGCTACGGCGGCAAAGATGCCAAGCAAGATCATATTGAAACGCGGCTGCACCGTGACTGTCGCCATAATCTGTTCCATCGTGCGCACGCTGGCGATGGGGACATTGCGGTCGAGCGCCATGACCTCTTGCCGGATGGCGTTCACCAGATTGAGCGGCTCAACCGATGTGCGCACGGCCAAAGTCATCTGGCGCGCGAAGCCCATGCCGGCTATCGCTGCCGTGCGCTGACGCAATGGCACATAGACTTCTTGTCGCACGGCTTCAGTCAGACCATCATTCTTCACGTCGGCCACAACACCTACCACGATCAGAAAAGCTGTCGTCGCTTGTGACCCGTTGGGTAATCGAATGCGCCGACCCAGCGGGTCTTCATTGGGCCAGTGCAAGCGGGCCAGGGTTTCGTTGACCACCGCGACCGGCGTCGCCTGCTCCTGATCCGCATCTTCCAGTAAACGACCACGCAGCAGCCGGACGCCCAGCGTGCGGAAGAATTCGGGCGAGACCACATGCCATCCGGCTGTATTGTGTCCGCCCGTCCTAAAAGATTGCCCTTCAACCTCTATCATCGTGCCACCGCTCCAGTCGCCGAGGGGCAGGCCGTCGGTTACCGCCGCGTCTTTGACGCCGGGCAGCGACCGTACACGCTCGAGCAACTTTTCGTAGAAAGCCGCTACCTGCTGGTCATTGGCATAGGTTGAGGCTGGAGGAAAGAGCCGTAGGGTTAGCAACTGCTCCGCCCTGAAGCCGGTGTCTACTTGTTGCAATCGCCAGAAGCTTCTTATGAGCAGTCCCGCGCCGAGCAGCAGCATGAGCGAGAGCGCCACTTCCGCCACGACCAGCGTCGCGCGCAATCGGCTGCGGCCTCTGATGGAAGCTGATGCGCGCCCGCCCTCTTTGAGCGCCGTGTGTAGATCGAATTTGAGCGCCTGCCAGGCCGGCGCTAGTCCAAAGACTATGCCGGTCAACAACGACACGAGCAGCGTGAACCCGAGCACCGGCCCGTCCAGCGTGATCTCCTGTAGCCGCGGAATCTTTTCAGCGCCGAGCGCGGGGAGCAATGCTAATCCCCGCCACGCCAGCAGCAACCCTAACCCGCCGCCGATAACCGCGAGCAACAAACTCTCCACCAATAATTGACGAATGATGCGGGCGCGTCCGGCTCCCAAGGCCGTGCGAAGAGCGATCTCTGCGACGCGCAACTCGCTGCGCGCCAGCAGCAAGTTGGCGACGTTGGCGCACGCAATCAACAGGACAAAGAAAACGGCAGCGAGCAGCACCCAGAGCGCCCGCCGCAAGTCGCCAACGAGTTCCTGTTGCAGCGGCTTGAGCAGAGCCTGCTTTGTCCCGTCCTTTGGATAGCCCTGCGGATAATCTCTCTTCACCCCGGCCATGATCGCGTTGATTTCTGTCTGTGCTTGCTCCAGCGTTTGCCCCACGCGCAAACGGGCAACGACATTCAATCCGTGACCACAGCAAGAGCCGGCAGGGTTATAGCCGGGCGGTATCCACAACTCGACGGCGCGGTCGGCCTGCAATTCGAGTGGCGATTTGAAGCTCTGCGGCAACACGCCGACGATGATGTAACTGCGCCCGTCAAGGGTCAGCGATTGGCCGATGACGGCAGGACTGGCCGCGAATTTCCGCTGCCAGAAGCTGTGACTGAGAATCACCACATTGCCCTGTCCGCGCGGCTCCTCTGCGAGCTTGAAGATGCGACCGAGCGCGGGCGGCGCGCCCAGGGCCGCAAATAGTTCGCCCGACGCCGTCCCGGAGGAGACGCGCTCCGGCTCGCCCGCGCCCGTCAGTGTGAGCGTGGTTGAGGTGTAGAGCGACACCTGTTCGAGCGCGCGCGCCTGATCGCGCAAGCGCAGGAATTCGGCTTCAAACAAACCTAGCTTCTGAATGCCCCAGCCTGGCGCGGAGTTATAAATGAAGACCAATCGTTCCGGCGCGGCATAAGGCAGCGGCCTAAGCAACACCGCATTGACGACGCTGAAAATCGTCGTGTTCGCGCCAATCCCCAGCGCCAGCGTGAGAACCGCAATCAGCGAAAAGCCCGGATTCTTCCGCAGCATCCGCAGCCCAAAGCGCAAATCTTGTAACAGTGTTTCGAGCATCGGTAATCCTACCTGTTCACGATGAAGTTCTTGCGCCTGCGTCACGCCGCCGAGTTTGATCTGCGCTTGCCGCCGTGCCTCCTCCGGCGACATCCCGGCGCGCAGGTTGTCTTCCATATGAAAGGCCAGATGGCTTTCTAGCTCTTCCGCAAATTCGCGCTCACGTCGTTTGCGATGGAATAAGCCGAAGAGCCGCACCAGCCAGCCGCGTAGTTGTTGTATGCGCACCATGATTTCTACCCGTCGCAACTACTCGTGTCGGAGCGCAATCAGGGGGTCAACCTTCGTCGCCCTCCGCGCCGGAATCCAGCAGGCCAGTAGCGCCACCATGATCAGCAGTGCCGCGATGACAATAAACGTCAGCGGATCGGTGGCGCTCACGCCGAACAACAAGGTCTTCAACAAGCGCGTCAACGCCAACGCTCCGCCTAATCCCAGCAAGGCGCCGATGAGCACCAACTTCATTCCTTCCCCAATAACCAGACGCGACACGTCGCCCCTTTGCGCCCCCAGCGCCATCCGCACACCGATCTCGCGCCGGCGTTGCGTGACCGCATACGACATCACGCCGTAGATGCCCACGACGGCGAGCAACAGCGCCACTCCCGCAAAGCTGCCCAGCAATGCCGTGTTCAGTCGCCGCGAAGTGGTGGTATTCGCCAGCCGTTGCTCCATCGTCATCACGTTGTGGAGCGCCTGGTTCGGTTCCACCTCCGCCACCACTCGCCGCACGGCAGAGATCAGACTGGCCGGCTCGCCGGTGGCGCGGATGACGAAACTCAGATCGCCTCCCACGTCTTCCAGCTCCGGGCTGTACACCTCCGGCAAGACGTCTCCCGCCAATCCACTCTGCCGCACATCGCTGACGACCCCCACCACCGTCTGCCAGCGCGCCTCCGCGCCACGCGCCCTCAGGCGGATTCGTTTGCCAACCGCGCTTTGCCCGGGGAAGTGATGTTTCTCAAACGCCTCGTTGACGATTACCGATTCTGCCGGAGCGCGCGCATCCTGCAAAGTGAACGCCCGTCCGTTCTTCAGCGGGATACCCATCGCGTTGAAGTAATCGAGGGTGACCGTCGGCCTGGAAACCGGCCTCACCTCGCCCGGCTTCGCCTTTCTCAAGTCTATCGGTGGCCGACCCTCGATTTCCGCCGGCCAAATTCGGTTAAATTGGGTGAGCGGCAGGGAATCCGTGGCGGCGACCGCCTGCACACCGGGCAGCGCCTTCAACCGCTCGACGATTTGTTTAATGAAGTTGACTTTCTGGGGCGAGGATTTCCCCTCCGCCAGAGTTACCTGGAACGTCAAGACGCCATCGGTCCGGAAGCCGGGATTGACGTCGTGCAACCGCGAAAAGCTCTTGATCAACAACCCGGCGCCGATGAGCAACACGAGCGCCAGGGCCACTTCCGACACGACTAGAAAGTGTCGGAGCCATTTGCGATGCCCGCCCATTTCGCCGTGGCTCTCCTGCTTGAGCGCGGCGTTCACGTCTGCTCGCGCCGCCTGAAAGGCCGGCGCGAGCCCGAACGCCAAGCCGGTGAGCACCGACACGCCGAGCGTGAACGCCAGCACCCAGGCATCAATTCCGATCCCGTGCATCGCCGGCAGGCTGGAGCCGCTCCATTGCCCAAGCGCCCGGACGCCCCAGAACGCCACCAACAAACCCAAACCGCCACCGGCCAGGGAAAGCAGCACGCTTTCCGTGAGCAACTGGCGGGCAACCCGCAGCCGTCCGGCTCCGAGCGCGGCGCGGACTGCCATTTCCCGTTGCCGTGTGGCCGCGCGCGCGAGCAGGAGGTTGGCGACGTTCGCGCAGGCGATGAGCAAGACAAACGCGACCGCGCCGAGCAACACGAGCAACATCCCCTTCACATCGCCGACGACCTGCTCGTGCAGGCCGACCAACGTCAAGACACTATCGCCGCGCCTGCCGCGCCCGCCGCCCTCGCCGCGCGACCGGGGATTGCCGCCCGGAGTCACGGTCGGTCCTCCCGGCTGAATGCGCTGCGCAATTGTTTGCATCTCGGTTTGCGCCTGCTCAAGCGTCACGCCGGGTTTCAATCGAGCAATGGCTTTCAGAAGCACCATGCCTTCACCATACCCCGCCAAGGCCGCACTGGTTTCACTAAGCGCCAGCGGAATCCAAAGTTGAAACGGTTCGGGATATTGAAAGCGCGCCGGAAGAATGCCCACGACGGTGTAACTTTGTTCGTTCAACGTGACCGTCCGGCCCAGCACGTTCAGGTCGCCGCCAAATCGGCTCTGCCAGAGGCCGTGGCCGAGAATGGCCGCCTTTGGGCCGTTGGGCGTGTCCTCTTCCTGGGTGAAGTTGCGTCCCAACGCCGGCAGGACGCCGAGCAGCGGAAAGAAATCCGCCGTCACTGCGCCAGCCACGACTCCTTCCGCCGCTCCGGCCCCTGTGAGGGTCATGTCGCCGCCACTATAGGCGGCGATGCGCGCCAGCGACTGGCTCTGCCCTTTCACTTGAACGAAAGCGGTGCTGCCAATGACAGTGTCCGGCTTTCCCGACCGGACTATGCGCAACTGCGCGAGCTGGCCGGGTTCGGGATAGGGCAGCGGCTTGAGCAGGACGGCGTTGACGACGCTGAAGATGGCGGTGTTGGCCCCGATGCCGAGGGCAAGCGTGAGAATCGCTACGAGCGAAAAGCCTGGATTCTTGTGCAGCATCCGCAGGCCAAATCGTAAATCCTGTATTAGTGTTTCCAGCATTGGTAATCCTCTTTGTTCGCGGCAGCGTTCCTGCGTCAAAGTAACGCCGCCGAGTTTGATGAGCGCCCGTCGCCGCGCCTCTTCCGGCGACATTCCGGCGCGCAGATTGTCTTCAATATGAAAGGCCAGATGGCATTCCAACTCTTCGGCGAACTCGCGCTCGCGCCGCGCGCGATGGAACATTCCGAAGAGCCGTACCAGCCAGCCATGTATTTGTCGAATGTGCATCAGGACTCCTGCGGCGGAGCGAAGAAGCGCGCCAGGATGGCGGTTGTTGTCTCCCATTTCTGAGTTTCCTGGGCGAGCCGTTTGCGGCCTGCGCGCGTTAACTTGTAATACTTGGCCTTGCGATTATTGTCCGATACGCCCCACTCCGAAGCGATGTAGCCTTCCTGTTCGAGCTTCAGCAGCGCCGGATAGATCGTTCCGTAATTGATCGCCAGCTTATTCTCGCTGGTCTGTTCGATGCGACGCGCGATGCCGTAGCCGTGCAATGGTCCCAGCGCTTCGAGCGTTTTGAGAACCATCAGCGCGAGCGTCCCTTGCCAGACATCTGTCTTCTCACTCATCGTTGCAACCTCCCGCTATTTAATCTTCCTATGGGGAAATTATAGGAATGATGGCACAGCTTGTATGGGAAGGCAATAGCAGGGTTGAGATTAAGATCTTAATGCGCAATCCAAAGCTGAGAAAATCGTGGGATAGTAAGTATCCCTGCGGTGACGCATCGTGACAAGAGTGAATCCAATCTGATTCTGACTTGGCCGATGTTGGCGCTTGGCCTAGACTGCGCCTATGCGAAATATATTGACGGCTATATTCATCTCCATCGCCTTGATGGGAATATGCGCTTTGGGCGGTAATCTCCAGCCTGACCCCGGACACAAAGCGGAAGTGACTATTGACGGCATTAAGTTTTCTTGCCCTAAAGGTTTTACCCTTCAAACGATGAGCGGGTACGTCACGGCCCGCCTGATGCGACACAACAAGAGTATGGCGGGGGTTTTTGTAATGCTGCCTGGTAAAAACATCAATAACGAGTTCATTGAAGGAATTGCAAACGCCATGGCATCCACGCTCTTAAAAGACGGCGCAGTGTACAAGTGGAATCGTGACATCGCCTATGCAAAGGTAAGCAAGTTTGAGACCTCCGGCGGGGGACTCGTTGGTTTTGATGGGCAAAAACTCGCGTGCTTTCAATACCGGCTGCTTTCACTCGATGGCAAGAATGTGCTTGTCGGGCAAGTATTCAAACTATTGGAGGGGGCAGAGGCGAAGCGCGCCTTCGATAATGGCCTTGGAGGAATGTCGATGTATAGCGCTGCTGGTGAATCACATGTCATTGCGTCTCTTACAGGAGAGATGTACAGCGATATTATGGGAACCCTCCCAGCCAAATCGATCCCGCGAAAAGACTAACCATCGGCGCAACTGCCGGCTCCATAAGCAATCAAGCAGGCGCGCAGGAATCAGGCGTCTCTTGCGCGTAGAAAGGCAGCTTCGGTGGCATCGCGGCGCTTTTCGTAGGGGCGGAGCGCCACGGATTTCATCCTTTCGCCGGGCGTGCTGGTAAGAAATCGGCTTCGCCGCCGCAGTGCCACAGGGACACGGTGAACTGACGGCATAGATCTAACCACGACAGAGTGGGCCAGGACAGCGGCATCCGGACTTGAAGTCCGGATGCCGGCAAATCACGACCTGCGCGCCCCTATAAGAAGACGCCCTCTTTCGTGACGTTGCGACGAATGCAGTTGAAAGGTCCGAGACCGAACTTGGCGAGATGTCCCGCTACCCCCAGCGGATGACCTCTGGCCGGCCGAAGATCTTTACACAGACAGCGGCCGTTGCCCGAACGATGTCATTACCAACCACTACGAAGCCAGACATCGACGTCTGGCGGGCAGGATGGCCGACGACGACTAATCGACACGGAGATTAACCAATGGCGTATCCAGAACCGATAAACCTCGATGACATATTCGGCCCAGGAAGGTAGGCGACTATGGCCGAGGGAAAGCTCTGATCGCCGGATTTCTCGCGTCAGTCTGGAGTGCGTTTGAGAAAAAACTTGGCATAGTCTATGAAGCCTCTTCATCAAACGCGGTCTGTGGTACCACGTATCCTACGGAGGCCGCTCATGGGCGGCCTTCCGGGAAACTGATTCGTCAAGCCATTGGGCGCTAAACATTAACCATCGGCAAGTGAATCTAGACCATCGATTTTCGTTTAAGATAACAATTCCGAGGTAATGAATGATCAAGATTAAACGCATCGTCTTCCCCTTGATTCATCTTATCTTCTTCACGATGCTGCTCATGGCGGCAGGGCAAGACCAAAACGGCAAACTGTATCCTGTAAGGCAACACGGCAAGTGGGGCTTTATCAATCGAGAAGGTAAGATTGTGATCACACCTCGGTTCGATGGGGCAGAAGAGTTCACCGAGGGGCTGGCTCCAGTCCGAATCGGAAATAAATATGGTTATATCAACCGCTCAGGAAAGATCGTGATCCCGCCCAGGTTCGACCATGCGATCCAATTTTACAAGGGGATCGCTGCCGCAGTATTTAACCGTAAGGTAGGATTCATCGACCGGACCGGGAAGTTTTTGATCAAGCCCCGATTTGAGCGGACAGGGTATAGCGGTTTCGGAGATGAAGGGCTGGCCATGATCTCGATCGGCGGCAAGTTCGGCTATATCGATACCAAGGGGCAAGTAGTCATCCGTCATATCTATTCGCTGACCAGAGGCTGGTCCGAAGGTTTGAATCCAGTGGTCAGCAGCGGCGAGAAATGGTCTTTCATCAAGCGGGACGAACGTCTTATACCAAAGGAGGCCGATATTCTCTGGCTCCTAACATCAGAGTTGACTGGGTGGCGCGCATCCATTCGAGCCTCGCCGGACCAATCAAGTTACAAAACACGCGCCAGCCATTCCGGTCCAACGAATTGTTGGTCGGACGCCCACAGCATTACGAGACCATGAATCCGTCGCACCGTTTGCAAAAGTCTTTGAATGTGACGAGCCATTCATACGTTGCCGAATAGAGTTCATTATCATCAATGTCGCCTGGCCGAGGGTAGGGGCGGAAAACCTGCGGCGCCTTTGGAACCGAAGTGACGGTTAAGTCCGCGCGCATGCGATCACCAGGGGCCATTGTCGAGAGTTTGTTTTCTATCGCCCCGGCTATTTGGTTTGCCAGGTCAGCGTCAACGCGAGCGCCACATCCGTTGTACCAGAGAAGTTCAGCCTGTTCGGACGTGATAATGGTTTGCACGCGTAAGAATTCAAGCGTCGGACGCCAGTTCCAGGCATTGACCTGAACGTCTTCGCCGTTGTTTGGAATAAGTATGAACGACATTCTGACGACTATTGACGACAGTAGTCGGATTGGATCGCATCAGAGGCCATATGGACTTAGTAGCAACTTGCCTTCGTAATCAATAAGTCCCAACACAACCCTATCCAGCCAGCCGTGACGTCCAAGCACGTTGCGATCCAGATCTTCATCAGCGTAGAAATAGACTATCGAATCGAAGTCGTACCCGGCTGCGCTGAGTGTGACTTCATGGCCATAAGTAAGGAACCGACCTGTCACTGTGCTGATCGGCTGTGGCAGGCCGCTTTCGACGCTAAGTCCAAGCGCCTCGCCATGACGGCGTTCGAAAATGCAATAGCTCGCCCCCGTATCAACTTTGGCCGGGAAATTGACGATTGCCGCAGATAGACGAAGCGAGATATCGAGCGTGATCCCTGGCTGGCCGGGATCATATTGAATCAATCTCTCAAAGCTCAGATGCTGATCCATCGCCTACCAGCCTCCGAACGGCGCGTCCTTAACCGATGAGATGTGTGTGAGGAAAGGGCGTTCGACTCCGTGCTGGCGCGCCTGTTCGTGCGCTTCGCGTATGGTCAAGCCGACGCCTACTAGCCTATCCCCGTCCAATGCTACATACTGGCCGGAGTATTCCTCCCGGTGCGCCTTAAGCCAGGCCATATGTTGCGCCCTTTTGACATCGGCGGCTGCCCGATCTATAACGGCCTCGCCCTGTTCCGCCGCCTGATCCAACTCGGCCTGTTCAGTCAAAAACCGAGCCAGTTCTAGCTTCTCCTGCGGCGACAGTGGCGCAAGTTGTTCTTTCAACAGATCGAGTTGTTTGTCCGACATCTGTTTATCCTCGGTTAATTCGCAATATCTTCTTCAGGAAATATTATCGCTCATTTGGCTGAATGATTCATCTTTCAAATTTTCTTTCAATACAAAATTTACAGATCAAGTGTTTCGTTAGTATTGGAGTGAAATGGCCAACCCGGACTCGAGCTGCTTGCCTCTCGTCGAGGTCGAGCTTGATCAGATTCAAGCGTTGCTTTCTCCTGTGCTGAAAGGCGCCGCGATCGCCGGCGTCGAACGTGTGGAAGGCGGTCTCACCAACACTCTCTATCGAATCACACCGGCGGACGGAGGCGTCTCGCTCTGCCTGCGCATCTTCGCGGCGGGCAGGCTACCGTGGGAGAGGGAACTGAAAATATTGGCGCGGGTATCCGCCTCGCTTCCTGTTCCTGCCCCGCTGATGGCGAATTGTGGCGAGGCTGACTTCGGGCACCCATACCTGGTCTACAAATGGATCGAAGGGATCACGCTCAACGAGTGTCGCAGGCAGACGCCGCCTGCCGAATTACTGTCTGTAGCAGAGCCGCTGGGCCGGCTCCTCGCCGACGTGGCCAACTTCTCGCTCGCAGACGATCTCAATGGCGCCACGAATGACGTCCACGAAGGCCAGTCGCCTATGGAACTTCTGCTCTCGGCCAACGAGGAGGCGCTACTGCATGGTCTGGCGCGCAAACGACTAGGCGCCGCATTGGCCGATGCTATGTGGAGCCGTTTGGATGCGAGCGCCGTCCGTCTGTGCGGACTCGACCCCGCCGCAAGCCTGGTTCATGGAGACCTCGGCGGGCGAAACATCCTCGTCGCCCTTGATGAGGACGGCGGTTGGCGCATCAGCGGGTTGATTGATTGGGAGGCCGCCTTTTCAGGCTCGTCACTCTGGGATGTAGGGAGCCTGTTTCGCTACCCCAGACGTTACTCAGAGACTTTCCGCCAGCGCTTCGAGCGAGGCTATCGCGACGCCGGCGGAGCGCTGCCGGAAGACTGGTTACGGATCGCCAGGCTGCTGGATGCCACACGGTTGGTTGCGACACTGAACGAAGAGCGGGAATTGCCGGTCGTCTTCGCGGAATGCCGTGAATTGATCGAAGAAGTGGTCACGGAAAGAGTATGAGTGGCGCGCCCGCAAGCTTTTCATGCTCTAACCGTTCTGTCTTCGCCGGAGAGAATCGGTTCTCCGAGCCATTCGCAACTATCTCATATTCACGGCTGTTCAAAAGGATTCGTACATGCGGAAGTTAAAATTCATCCTGCTCGCGTTGGCATTGATCTTTGCCTGTCTTCTCGAAGGCGTTCAATCATTCTCGTCGAACCGCATAGACGTGCGAGGCGTGATCACCAGCATCACCCGCGTCGAAGGGGAAGGCCGCGGCAAAGTTTTAGCCCAGGCGCTCATCGAAGGCGCCAAAGAACCGGACACACAGGTTAACAAAGCCAGTGTCACAGTGACGGCTGAAACCGAAGTGTTCATCAAGCGTGGTGGAGAGCGCGAACCGGCTGAGTTCGCGGCGTTGAAAGAAGGGCATAGAGTGGAGGCGCGCTTCACCGGGCCGGTGAGGGAGAGCTACCCCGTGCAGGCAGATGCCGCCGAGATAACCATCCTTGAGGAATAAGCGGGATGCGTCTTGAGCGACAAGACGTCAGAAGAACAACTCGTCAGCCGTTGGTAGGTAAATCCTTCTTCAAATAGAACGCCTGTCCATAACCAGGAATGTTCTGAATCTGAAAACCACGACGTTCAAGAACGCGACGTAATTTTGGATTGGGGGTGGCGCAGCGTACTGCGTGAACGACCCATTCTACTGCTGCAAGATTATTTAGTCGGGCATATTTTTCCGCCAGGACCGCTATGGTTGGCAACGCCCCTTCACCGCCTCCATCAATATGCGCCAGTTCAATCACCAGCCGGTTATCTCGTAAAGTGAACTCCCCCAGGATCTGCGCCGTCCCGGCCTTAAATACCAGCGGCTTTCCTGTAAACACAAAGTTTTTGAGTTGCTCGGGTGTAAGGCCCAGGATTTCCTCCGGCGTATATCCCTCAATCAGAATTGGTTTTAAGACGGTCACGAGCCCTCCCTTAAATATTCAACGTGTGCCTGCGGCAAACAAGCATGGCAAAGGCTAAAAAACACGCTCGATCTCTCCTGCGAGCGACGCGCCGTGTAGAATCGGCGCGATCTCCAATGAAGGAAGATCGTATCCCTTCGGGAATCAGGCCTGCAATGGTAATTAATATGTCGAGCTCGGCCCAGAAAGGAACGAGGAAAATTGAGTGATGAAGGCTGGCGACAAATTACAACAACAGTCAGGAGAGTCAGAAAATGATTGCATGCGGACATGAAAAGGCGCCGTTCGGCGAACCGCTTTGTATTCATATTCGGAACTGCCGAACCCCTTGGATCGAATCTATCAACTGGTTGATCGGCGACGGTCTCAAAATGGAGATCGTCTGCGTTCCCTGCGCGGATGATCGGGAGAATGGCCGGCCAGTCGACGTAGAGCTGGTCTGCGAAGACTGTCATAAGTATCTGCTCGACGAGATCGTGGATCCAGTGGGATGTCGCGGCAAGCCCGGCATTCTCATTCGTCCTGAAATCTTCAACAGCGCGCTGAAGAATAGCCAGCTTCCGAAACAGATTGGAGCCATCGTCGATATCGTTCCCATAAATCAGGAAGAGCGGTCTGTCTGGTTGATGCTTGCAGAGAGCGGAGCCATCATTCGATGGGATGCCGACGCTGGTAATTGGGTTCATCTTGGATCCGTTGATGTCTCTGCGGAGCCGGATCACGAACCCTGGGCGGGCCATGTCCTGAGGCGGCGATTGCATGCCTCCGGCGATGGGAACTTCGTCGCGGTTGTCAATGACTATGGTCGCTATGGTCAGGTCATGGATCTGAGATCCGCCGAGGTGACGCTGGCGCTCGATGGGGGCCAATACCATTCCAATACGGTTCCGTTTTCGTTCGCTTTTGCTGAATGGCAAGGGCGCGTCGTCGCCATCCATCGCACCGACTGGAATCGACTGGATGTTTCAGACCCATCTACCGGAGAACTCCTTACCGATCGCGGTCCAACCATCCCGAGCCAAGGCATGGAACGACCTGAGCACTATCTGGATTATTTCCATGGGGCCATTTATGTCAGTCCGCATGGCGCATACATCGCCGATGATGGTTGGGTCTGGCATCCGATTGGGATCCCCAGGGTTTGGAGTCTCGATCGCTGGTTGTCTGACAACGTCTGGGAATCCGAAGACGGTCCGACCAAGATAAAGCTGTGCGACCGTGATTACTATTGGGGACATGCCGTCACCTGGATTGACGATAGATTCATTGCTATTGGTGGGCTTGGCGATCGCGATGAATTAATGATCGACGGCGTTCGCGTTTTTGATCTAGCCTTGTCAACCGATGTGCATAATTTCCCGGACACAGGCCCATTTCGCGCGCATGAACATAAAGCCTTTCCTGGACCGGCAGGAGTCTTTTTCAGCGACGGAATGCGGCTCTTCTCCTCAGACGAGACAGGTCTATCTCGATGGGATCTGGCGGACGGCGCACGAACAGGGCAGATTCCAAACTTCCGGCCGACGCGGCGCCATCGATGGGCCAATGAGTTGATACAGCTAATAGACGGCGCCATCGTGCGATGGAAGATTTCGTGATGGGGTGTAATTGAGGTCGCCGCAGAATAGTCGGACAAGACCGTCCCTGCAATGTGTAAAAAAGCGCGCGCCTGATCGCTGATGTCTGGCGCTTTCTTATCGAGTGGCAGAATGATAATAGATAATTTTCTAAACCGAGAAGATTTGCCTCAAGCGGATTATCCCACTCTGCAATGGTCAGAGAGCGCGCTCCCGATCAAGGTCACGTCGCGGACTGACCTGGAGACGCGGCTTCGTGACCTAGCCAGCCAGCATACTGACCACCCGATTATTGCGGTTCTCACGATGCCCAACGGCAGTTGCGGACACATCGGATTGGGCTGGGAGGAGACCATCATGTTTCTATGGGGTCCCACTGGCCCTGATGGCTGGACGGAGGAGTGGCTACCTGTCGTAGAGGAGGAGCGAAAAGGGGTTACAGAGTTTTTCTTGCTAGGGTGGCATCACTCCGAGTTCGAGAACCGGCGCCTCCTGCCCATTGACGATGCAATTCGAGCAATCGGGGAGTTCTTCGAAAGTGGGACTCGGCCCGGGTGGATCCGCTGGGAGGAGAACAAATTTTAAATTTTGAGCGCTTGATAAGCATGAAGGCGAAGAGAGCAAAGCAAGAGTTCGAAAGGTTAATCCAGCGATCAGGAATGCGTGTAGGATCATTGTCTCCAGCGCGCGGGCTAGAAATGATGTTGGCTTTCTACAGGACCGTGCGCTTTGATGATGTTGACCTTGCTGGCAACGGAGATATGTTGCTATACCAATGGGGTACCTACGATTGGGGAGAGGGAGAGTCATTTGAATTCGACATCACTAGGCAGTTGATTTTGGGGACCGGCGAAGATGAAGATATTTTTCAATTGTCTCTCACGTTCAAGTTTCAGCCGACAGTTGCGCTCCGGCAGCTTGGCGCCGGTAATCGTTGGTGTCACTCCCTTGAAAAGGTTGAAGAGTTCCGTTCATTCATTGATAGCTCACCGGCAATCATAGCTGTGGGGCAGGCTACGCCATCCAAGGTGCAGTTGGAGTACGGTCTCGCGGGATAGCGCCTAACTGTTGGCCTTCGGCGAGCAGGTTTTACGCATCACAGTATGCCAATACTGCTCACTGAAGGCTTACATTGATCCAGTCTCTTGGAATATGACGGCCTGTGGAGCGGATGGGGGTGTGCAATCACTAGATTTAACCATCGAAATTGCGAGCAGAAGTGAAGCGGGTCGCATCCTTTGCTCTCCGCGCCGGTGCGCTGAAGTGTCATATCTTGTCTCAATCGGGGAGCCTGAAGAGCGACCTCAAGCAGGCTATCGCAATGTGCGGCGTAAGCTGCGATTACACTTCGCAGATGTCGAGGTCGAAGAGTTTGGCCCGACTGAAGAAGATATCAACAAAATCATCAGGGTGGCCGACAGTCTAAAAACCGTTGGTGGGAAGGTGTTGATTCACTGTGGGGCGGGAATCAGCCGTTCTGCGGCCGCGGCGCTGATTTTGTATGCTTGCTGGCTTGGTCCCGGAAGAGAACAGGAGGCAATGGAGAAAGTCTTTACACTCCGTCCAATCGCCAAGCCGAACCGGAGGATGGTGATGCTGGCGGACAAGATACTGGGGAGAGAAGGCCGCCTTATTGATGCGCTGACCTGGAAAAAAGCGGACTTCCCTGTGCAGGAGGAGAACGGTTAGGCGCCGAGACAAATCTGATAATATGATCGTTCGGGCATTCACAGCGTAAGAGTTCAATCGATTTTGACACAAAGGTATTATGACCCAAATGGTCCGCTTCAATTTCAGACCATCGCTGACGCTTGGTTCTGCTTTATTCTGGCGCGTCGTCGATTGGTGTCTTCGCGAAGGCGCCAATGAATTTACACTTTCCGTCTATGGATTCGACAGTGTGCAATCGGCACAGGGTCGGTTTGCGCAAATCAAAGAGCTGCTGCAACCCTATGAATGTTCCGCAGCTAAACGCAGGAAGCCATCCGGTTGCGTTTGGAAGGACGCCGAAGAAACGCCTCTCTGGCGGCTTACATACGAATCTGTTGAGGTCCTAAAACGGAATGGGCTCTTCAATTCAAAGGCGAGGAGACTAAAAAAAGAAGTAGAGGTCGGAGATTTCTGTCTTTACCGTGATGGAGAGCCAATGCTCGCGGTCTTCAAGGAGGAAGCGCCCGAAGTATGTGTAATTTTGAGGCCTGAAGAGGTCAAATTGTTTCAGCAGGACCACCTTGAAATCATGGGAGCCTATGCCCCTCAAGACTTATGGGGTAAAGGAGACCAAACCTTTAGCAGTTTCGCGTGTGATTAGGGCGTGATGAGGAAAAATCGGGAAATGGAATCGAATATGTCTCCGAATATGTCTCCAAAGCAAAACGGGCACCGTTTTGGTGCCCGTAAATTCTTGATTCTAAAAGTCGGGACGGCGGGATTCGAACCCACGGCCTCTTGCACCCCAAGCAAAATTTGTGAAGTCCCCAAATGAGTCCCCAAAATAAAGCCCATTGTTTGTCACTGACGGTCATTCAATGATGCGATCAAGTTTGCGATCTCGTCATATCCCAATGCCTCTCGCAACTGCCTTAGCACATCTAACCCATAGGATTTTACATCTTCTTCGCTTTGACCTTTCAGCGGCTTGAACAATTTTTGGAGCTGCTTGGGCGTCACATTCAGATAGCGTTTCCATTCGTCGGAAGAGTGGCCACTTGCCTTGAGAGCCACGGCAGGTGGCACACCCGCTAAAATCGAGCGAGAAACGAATGCATGTCGGAAATCGTGGAGGTGAAGGTCTCCAATTCCGGCAATCCTGCAAGCAGTTCCGAAAGACCTTTTTACTTCGCTCAATCCGCCGAAAACTTTCCCTTGAGGATTCTTCTCGCAGAGTTTTTTCAACTCATCATAAACCCGGCGCGTCATCGGAATTTGCCGCAAATGATTGGTCTTGGCGTTGATCGCGCGGACGGTAATCACTCCGTATTCGAAATCCAGGTCTGAAGTCTCCAATGTGAACAGTTCGTTTCTGCGTAATCCTGTATCCGCTGCCACAATCAGAACTGGGCGTAGGTGCTCACGTCCTTGTCTTCCTTCTCCAACGCAAAGGTCCAACAAACGCATCTCTTCGCCGAAAGTCGGGAATCGCTCTCTCTTAGTTTCGGCGGCGCGGTCAATCAGTTTTTTGCCTTTACTCGCGTTGAAAGGATTGCGAGCGAGCATTTTGTTGGTGACGGCGTAATTCAGCATCGTTCTGAAGAATTCAAGTTCTCTGTTGATTGAGGCGACGCTACGTTGTTTGCCGTTCTTAGTTGGGCGTTTGGCTAACTCGCGTTTGTACTCTTCGATATGCGAATGCGTGATGGAAGCTAGCGGTAACCTGCCGAACTTCTTTACCAGGGACTTCATCCACGACTGGGGGGCGCTCAACTCTCTTCTACCCGCTATTTTCTTTTCACCGATGTATTCTGCCGGAATCAGCTTCTTCTTCTCAAATTCCTTTGCAAGATCGGCAAATGTCCTTTTTCCGGGTGTGATCGCCGTCGGATCCCCCTCGCTTACTTTTTCCTTTAGCGCATCGAGCTTCTTATTCGCTTCGATCTTTGTCGTGGCATATCGCTTCAGATTGCGACGCTCGCCAGTTATAGGATCAACAGGCTGATAGCGCGCGATCCAACGCTTGCGTTTTTTATCGAAGTAGACGTAACCCTGCTTTGCTTTCATTATCTCGCTCCTTTGAAATCTGCTCACTCAATCCTTCATTGCCTGCCATCAGCAGAATTTGAGCGGCAGTTTTCATCGGGTTCGCGCGTTTTATTACTGTCTTGTTTTCGAGAGGGCCGGATACGGCAGCGGTATTGTGTGTATGACGAGGTTTTTAAAAGCAGCCACTTCGTTATAGTGCTTTTGCATGATGATGGTTACATTGTGGCTTTGCTTCGCCCAGTTACTCCACCAGCTTCGATCCACTCCAGAAGTTTTGCGCCGATGATGCGCGGTTGGTTGCCGATGTAAGAAACGACGAGATTGCCGCTGTCCACGGCCCGGCGGATCGTGGAATAACTACATTTGCTTAATTCAGCGGCCTCACTTAGCGTATAAACCCCAGTGGAATGAATAGGAATGCTGATGACTTCGACGTTGCTGGAAACCGCTCTTGGCTCTTCATGATTATGTGGAGTTAGTGATCGCATAAATTTACTTCGGCCATTGCTGAAGGAGCAGGTTAGTACCTCATCGTCAGAGCAAGCTCAGCGCGGCGGGCCATATCCCGGCTGAGGGTAGTGACGATCTGTGACATCTGTTCGAGCTTGACCGCTTTCATGCCCGAAGCCTGCATCAGTTCTGCGGCCTTCATCGCTCCTGCAAAGTTGAGTTGATTGGCTTCGAGATTCAGCCTGTATGCCGAATTGACGCCTTGCAACTGCTGGCCGTAACCGCGTTCTACTCCTCCGGCGGCAAGATCGCGTTGCGATCGCGCCGCTGATATGGTTGCGGCGGCTTGCGTGTATGCGATCTTGCCTGCTTCTATGGCGTAACGCTCAGCAGCGTTAATTCGCATTTGGCTGGTGAGTTCGTAGACCTCGACATGCTCACCGCGAGCGCGGCGCAGATTCTCGACTCTGGCATCGTTAGCCGTGTTGCTGATCGTAATTTCGTTATACGCTCTGGCCGGAGCGGTAATGGCTCTAACGCCATCACGAAACGCCGGGAGAACTGGCGTTGATTCTCCTGCAATCCCTGCGATTGCTCCCGCTCCGTGTTCAAGCGTGTCCATCGAGCGGCCGGCGATGGCGCTGGTATTGCGTTCGCCCTGACTGATCCGAAGGTCGTATTCTTCGCGGTCCATTGAAATTTTGGTCTGTAGTTGACCGAAGCTGCGATCAGCCGATAGCCCGGTGACCTGTTGCCTTCTGGATTGTTCGAGCAATCCGAGCGTGGCCTCACGTTGGGCCTCCGCCATCTGCTTAGACATCGCGTAACCGCCGGCAATTGAGCCGAGAGCCTGCGAGCGGCCGGCGGCGGCGGAGTGTAATCCGAGGATTTGCTGCGCGCGGCTGAGAATGTTGCTTGTGTCTCTGCCCACCAACGCTCTCGCGACTTCCGCTTGATATTGCCCTTCAATTCGCGCCTCGCCGGCCTGGCGTTGCAGGGCCGTTCCGTATTTCAGACCGAGTATTTCAAGGCCTGTTGCGGCGAACGCCCCGAGCCATCCTGACGCGGTCGTCGAGATGGCTTCAAAGACCTGTCCGAAGGCCAGTTTGTAACTGATATATGGAGAAGCGAGCAGCAGCAATGCGCCGAGTAACATCATCACCATCAGGATGACGCAGGCGTAGACGGCCTGCGTGACTCTGGACGGATCGCCCGTGATCACTCCGTTCGCGTCTAGCGCGAAGATGCCCGTCTCAGGGCTGATGATCTTGAAAGCCAGGTTGCCTGTGGTATAGACCACCAATCCCAGTATGTGACTGACCAGAGGAGTGATGAGCGTAAAGACACCCACGCTCCATGCAAACGGATATGAAATGCGCTGGGCCAGATTGCGATCAATCGCTACCGCGATGGCGAATGGCGCAAAGAGACGAAGCCCGATCGCGAGTATCGCGCTAAGTATTGCCAGGAAGATTTGCGCGAATTCGAGCAGGAAGCGGCCTATCGTCACGCCGATGAAGACGCTCGACAGGTTCCATGACGAAACGTCCAGCATCTTCGTGATGTCGCGGAAATCTGGATTCTCGCTCGCCAGCGCGCCGATCACCTCGTCAGGATTTTTCACCGATTTGACGATGAACATCCCTTCGGTGAACTTCTCGTAGTTGGTGTTGAACTCAAGCTCGGCGTCCCAGAAAACCTTCCGAAATTCTGTGACGTTGACGATGTCGTAACCGATCTGGCTCGCCGTGTTGATGATCGCGCGTCCCGTCCCGAACAGCGTGAAGATGATGGCCAGGCGGAAACACCACCAGAAGAGGTCCCGGCTCGCGCCGTCGTTTTCGCGGAACAAGCGCGCGAATGAGAGCATCATCACGACGACGGCGATCCAGAAGGCTAGGTTTTCCAGTCCCGCGACCAGCGGACTTTCAACCGCGTCCTGCGCCGTACGGCCGATGCCGTAGCGCAGATACTCCGCGAAGTCGCGCTTGTCGGCTTCCGGGTCAAAGATTCCGTTCCTGAGCCGCTGCTCGATGTTCATCACGGCGCGCGCCGCTCCGGTGACGAGGTTGACGAGTTGATTCTTCACCCGGAAGCTCATCCGAATCGCTTGTCCCCAATAGCTGATGAACTTTCGCATCCGTTTGTCGTGGGCGAGCATTTCATCGGCAGTTCGCAGGATGCCTTTTAGATTGGTCAACTGGCCGACCGCATTCTCATACATCGTCATGTATTGATTGACGGTCTGCAACCAACGACTAAGATCGTCAATCTGTTTTTTGATCTGGATCTTGTAGTTGGCCGGATCAAAGACTGTCCACTGCGCTCTGGCAGGAGTTGGCAGTAGAACCGCCGCCAGAATGACGCCGAGCGTGATTTGTTTAAAGAGGCCATTGCAGCGCATAGTTCGACTCCTTTCGTTTACTTCAGCAACGATTCGTTGATCTTCACCAGGCCGGCGCCTGTTAGTCCTACCGGGTAACGAAAGGCCAGCCACACGATCACCTGAGCGAGCGGCCAATCGGGTTTGAGCGCCTGTACACGGGCGCGGGCATTTCGCTCGTCGGGATTGGTAGTGAACGTCCACAGCTCGACCGGCGACAGATCGCATTGCGCCATCTGCACGATTTTGTCTTCGCCAGATCCGAGCACGAGAAGAAACTGGGCATGCGAACCAGCGACATTGTGGATGACGCTGATGGCGGCGGCGGCTTGCGGGGCGAGGCCAGAATCTTCAACGAGCTTCGTGTAGTCGCCGACCTGCTTGCCTATGATTTTGACGCCTGCCGTCTTGGCGATGTCTGGAAGGCTGAAGAGGTCTTCGTAGGCTTGCGTCGCCAGGATCGTAACGACATTTTCCTTGCCGCCAGTGCGCGCGCCGCGTTTGATGACATCGAGGATGCGTGGATACTTGTCTTTAATCTTCCAGACCTCGTCAAAGACTAGCAGCGTCGGCGAGCGCGTGCCGTCTTCATTGAGCTGGCCAATGGCGCGCAGAACGCGAGCCGCGGCCCGATATGCGAGCGATTCGCGTACGCGATCGGGAAACCGTTCGAGACTGTCGAGTTCGTAAACGTCGAACGCCGAATCGCCCGCAAAATCGGGGTGGGTGGGGGAGTCTAGAAAGCTGTGGTCGCGGAACTGGCCGAGCGCGAGCTTGAGCGCTTCGGCGCGCTCGGCCGCCGCGCCCTTAAATGGCCATGTGGCGAGATAGTCAACCAGGTAGGAAAGGCGCGGTTCGTGTTTGGGGAAGCCTGGGCGATTGCGTGGGACTTCGTTGCGATAGACTTCTCCCGCCAGCGTCGTCAGGATGTCTTCGGCCAGAGTGTCATCAGCGGGCACCCTTGCCAGTTGCATCAAATCTCCTACGACAAAAGCTACTTGCACTTCATCGGGAAGTTCGCCGCGTTCCAGCCCGTCAAAATCCCAGACGTTGATCGTCCGATCCGTACCCGCCTCGAACCGCAGATGCCTTCCGCCGAGAACGTCCACGAGCGGGCCGAACGACTCGCCGAAATCCACCGCGCGGACGCGGGCGCGCGCTTTCGTGGCCAGCACGTCATTGATTATGCGGCCGAGCAGCACGCTTTTGCCTCCACGCGGGGCGGCAAGCGCCAGGGCGAGTGGGGAACTGACGACTTGACGGTCAAAGAGATCAATTCCGATGAGTTTTCCCGTCGGCAACGAAAACAGCGTATGCGGGCGAGGCGAGCCGCCCCATTCAGATTCGGTCGGGATGAGCGGGGCGAGCGAAGATGCGGTCTCGGAGATATCACGAGAGTTTGGCCGGCCGTCGGCCTCGCCAACGAGAGCTTTCGGATAGAGCACGGACAATGCGGAATGCTCTTCGCGGTCGGCGTCCGCGCCGTTGATCTTGCGGATTTCGGCGACGATCCGTTCGCAATAACGGTCGAGATTCTCTAGCGCCAATGTCAGTTCCGCCCGTGTTCGCGCCGGTTCGCCGTAGACGACGACGTAAAACCGGACCTGGGCGATAGCCTCGCGTCCGCCCGCCAGATCGTGCCTGATGGCGCTCAAATCGTGAAGCGCGACCGATGCTTCGGGCGAGAGCCGCTGTCTTCCGCTGAGACTCTGAGTCGAGCGCATTACCTGGCGGATGCGCCGGTCCAGTCGCCTGACGGCCTTGCTCTGGTCCGGATAAATGAATTCGCTGACTACGGTGTGACGGAAATTGAGCGTCCCGTTGACCGAAAGCAGGCGAAGCGCGTCGGCCGTGATGAAGGGCTGGGGCGGAGTGAACATTGAAACAATCGCCGCCGGACAATTGCCGTGCATAACGTAGCTGCCAGATACTTCAATCGTCTCTCCGCATAGGTAGTGGCGGACGTCAACGCCGTCATCTGGGATCGTCGGAACGGATGTCGCATTTTGCCTGTGGCCAAGATAGACCGCTTCCCACAACTCCTCGCGTGTGAACCGGATGAACCTGAGCGCGCTTTCTTGCTCGATTAAGCGAAAGGTCTTTTCGGCCTCGGCGAAAGCCGCCTCTTCATTATCAATCGTGCGAATCGCAATTTGTCGCCCCGAAGACGCCTTCCAGCTTTCGGCGAGGGCGCGCGGCAAACCGGCCAATCCCTGATTCTTAAACTCATGCTTGAAATTCGGCAGGAAAAAATCATCGGCGGAATCTTTGAGCGGAGACGGCACGCGCGCCCAGCATGTGAGCGCGCTGCGGCGAAAGCTGCCCGCGCCAGCAAGCTCGGTGTAAGTTTGGAGCCCCCGGTCGTGCAGGAGCGCGGCGAGCGGATGAATCTCGAATGGATCACGCGCAGCGGCGTGAGACCGCAAGGCGAGCCCCGGATCGAGATGGGTTGAAAGGCGAAACTGAATGACCGCGCCGACCGGCTTACGCGCTGCCAGCAGCAAGGCAAGGGCGTCGCACCGGCGCTCCAATACCAGATCGTCACTGAAGATCGAATGCTCAAGCTCGACGTGGTACGCGCGCGTGAAAGAACCGTCGTCGTGCCTGAGCGCGTCATGGTACAAACCGACGATCGAAGTCTCGCGCCGGTGTCCTGAAACATCGATGGCGGGCTGCCGCGCCGGCGTCGCTTCCTCCAACGCGCCCGCCTCATTCAAGATGGCGAGCTCGCGCCTCGATTTGATGAAGGCGGGCGCAAGCTTTAATGCCAGGCCTGCGCCTAGACCTAATGCGGCGGCGGCGCTCGCAGTAATCATAATTCCGTTCGCATCCATGATTTTTGTCTCCATTCAATTTCCTCAGGCAGCCAGCGGCGACTTACGGCGCCGCGCAGCCTCGATTGAATCGTGTACCTCAGCCATCCCGGCCGGCTCTTTCTGCGAATGACATTCAGCGCCAGGACGGAAAGCCCCATCGTTACCAGCCATCCGATCAACTCCGCGGGCAGGTGGAAAAACTCAAGCCTCAGAGCGAACGGCGCGGCATAGCCTATGACGCCTGCGAGGATCACAAAGCCCCAGTCCTCGTCCGTGATCCCGAAGCGGAAGATTGGCAGATAAAGCTGTGAGCGAATCGGCCTCGGTCGCATGGCTCCTCCGGGGTTAGTTGCCAAAGCCTGTGTCGAGGTTCACGGCGTTGCCCTGTGAGATCGAATACACAAGCGCGACGATCCCGCCGAAAGCGAAGCATCCGATCGCGGCGATGATCTGCTTGGCCGCGGATTTCTCCATGCCGTAATTGACAACGCCCCAGCCGACGAAGACCACGCCCATCAGGAAGAGCAGGTTGCGTCCCCACTTAATCGCCTCGCGGATCGCGTTGCCAACCTGTTGATCACTGCCGAAGATGTTGCCGCTGGGCGTCTGCGCCATCGCCGCTATGCTAGAGAGCAGCACCATTGTCGCCAGAAGCGCGAGAGTGACGACCGGCTCGGCGAGGCCGATGACCTGAGCGGCTTTGATGAGTTTGTAGCCTAGCCGCGCGACTCGTATTGATTTCATCTCCATATTCATTGTTTGTTCCTCCCTCCTTGAAACATTGACGATTCGGCGTACGAATCCCCACGACTGATCATCCGCCTGATTGTCAGGATCCAGTCTGTAATGAAGATTCGTGTTGATGTTTCAGCTTTTTGCTTGGCAACTGCCGCGCCAAAGATCAAGAGGCGCCGCTTTTGCGACAGTCGGCTGCCGTGAAAGGAGGACGACCTTGATTTATGTGGTTACAACTTACACGCCTTCTGGTGGCATGGCTTTCCTTCGGTCTCATCGCTTCGGCGCAGGAACTGAAGCTTGATCGTGACGCGGTGATTCGCGCAAAGGCGTATGAACCTTATTTGCTTGACGCCTCCGCGAAGTACGATCTTGATTCGCGACTGCTTTGGGCGATTGCCTATCTGGAAACGCGGTTCAATCACAAACTCGTAAGCCGTAAAGGGGCGAGGGGACTGATGCAGTTGATGCCCTCAACGGCAGCGCGCTTCGGCGCGACCGATCCGCACAACCCGAAGAGAGCGATTGACGGGGCGGCCAGATACGCGCGGTATTTGATGAACCGCTTTAACGGCAGGCTTGATCTCATCCTGGCCGCATATAACGCGGGCGAAGGCGCTGTTGAAGCCTATTTGACGGGGCGTTCGATACGGATTGGAAATAGAGTCATCAATCCCGCGCGTCGAATTACCGGCGGCGTTCCTCCTTATCGTGAAACACGAAGATACGTGAAGGCCGGATTAAGCATTCTCGCGAAGATTGAAAGTTCCCCGGAATTTGGAATCAGCAGGCGACAGGTGAAAAAGGAGATTCCAGAAAAAGAGACCTCGCTGCCCCATAGTCCAAAGAGTAGAAGCATTATTTATGTGGGGCCGCCGGATCAGACAGACCCTACGCGCGTAAAGCCGCCTTTTCGTCTCTCGGTTTCGCCTGAGAACCGTTGAATTACTGTCGGAGCGAAAAAAGCCGCCGTTGGACAACTGTGGTATGCCCTCCCAATCGTCTGGTAGTGGCGTCAACAAAGAGCGAAATCGGCCTATATCTCTTATCGGCGCGGTCTCCATCAATAAAAAGCTCAGTGGCATCCCGATTGTATAAGCGAGTGCGACAGTCTTTTGAAGGTAGGCGTTCGTAGAAGGAGGGAGAGAATGAGCTTGCGTGATGGAGCCTTTTCATCAAGCGAAATATCAACGGGAACGGCAGAGCAGTCGCAGCCTGCGAGTCCTGTCGCTTACCGCGACCCGAATGACGTTCGAACCATCTATCAGTTGTTATCAGTCTTGCTGATCACGCTCGCGCTGTTCGTCCTGAGCGCAATCGGCAATGCCTGGCAATACTGGCGGCGACCCGATCGCATCGTCGTAGACCGATCGAGCGGGCGAGTCCTGATGATCAATGACCGGCAGTTCGGCGAAACAGACGCCGTAAAGATGGCTCCAGATCATCCGGGCGATAGCGACAAGAAATATCTCGTCGGCGAGTTCGTCAAATCGCTTTATTCCATCAATCCGGCAACACGCGCGCCTGACATCAAGGCCGCGCTCGAAATGATGGTCCCGCAATCGGCGACCAGGTTCGCCGCCTATCTCAAAGAGCAACACGTCCTCGAACAGCAGCGGGCCGAATCTTGGCAGGCCGTCTGGACGCCGCAGGACGTCACGGTTGACCGTGTTGATCCCTATACCGTGCGCGTCATCGGGAAGCAGGAGATCACGAAGGTCATCAACAACCAGGTCGTTCAGGAAACCAAACAACTGCAGCTCACGGTCAAGTTGGCTGCCGACCCGGCGGGGCGCACGGACCAAAACAAGCGAATGGGCTTTCTGGTCGCGGCCATTGATTACAAGGAGATCACATCCTGAAGGAAAGGAGCTTGAATATGAAACGCATCTTCACCACAGCTCTGGCAATCCTGGTCGGTTTATCACTGCTACACCAGCCTGCGCCGGCAAAGCAGAAGAAACCGCGCGCGCCGCAATCAAAAAAGGAGCCGGCTTCAAAGCCCGCCCTGGCAGTTATCAATAACCCGACTCCGTCCTATCTCTCTGGCGAAGTAAACGTGGTCGTGCGAGGCGACGAGAATCCGATCATACGATTGCAGATGGTCCCGAACGGTCAGGCGCTCGTCGAATTCCCGGCGAAAGACCGCATCTTCAAGGTCAATCCGGCGGACCCTGACCTGGTGACAATTGAGGACTCGCCGACGAAAGAGTTTGATCGCTACATTCTGCTGCGGTCTAGCAAACAGTTCTTGCCCGGCTTGCCGAATTCGCAACCGCCTCCCGCCGCGACTTCAATGATTGTGCAGATGACTTCGGGTATGGTCATCACTCTGCTCATCCATCCCGCCCGAGAATTCGAGCAGGTAGTCCATCGCTGTGTGGTGAGGTATGACCGCGACGCAATCGTCAAAGCGCGCCAGGCGGCGGGATTGGCTGTCAATCTGGATCAGCGCGACGAAAATACCGCGGCGAAGGCTCCGGCGTCGCTGCAAGTCGCGCCTTTACCAAAAACGACGCCGGAAACCGGCTCGCCATCAACATCACTCTCGCAACCAACGCAAAACGCGGTATCGCTGTCCTCAGCGCCTCCGGCTTCAACGAAAGAGGAAGATCGGGCCGAAGCGGCGATCGTCAACGCGCCGCCTTCAATCCCAAAACTGATCGTCCGCGCCACTGAAACCAAAGCTTCAAAAGAAGGCAAAGATGGGCCGAGGCAATGGGAAGAAAAGGTGAAATGGAGCAGGCCGTTCCATGGATTGAAAGTGGCCGCGCAGACGCGCGTGGTGAATGCGAATCGCCGCCAGGCATTGGTGTCAGTGCATAACACCCTATCCACGCCGGTCAACATAGCGCCCGCGCAGCCAGAGCTTTCAATCCAAACTCTCGACGACCATGAGCGCGTGCTTCAGGTCGAGCCCGTCAAACCGCTGAAGATCGAGGTTTCACACTTTCACGGCCTCATCGCCCCAGGGGAGACGGCGTTTTATCTAATCACCTATGAGACTCCGGTTCTTGGCGCAAAGCAGCGGTTGTGCGTCGCGGTGGCGCAGAGCGCCGCGGCCGATGAGCCAGTCGTGGTCGAACTAACCAAAGGGATCAGGTAACGGAGATAAATATGCTGAGCGAACACGAAACCATCAATGAACAGGGCGTGAAGCTGAAAGACGTGACCGAAGAGGGCGCTTTGCCGAAGAGGACCCAACCCCGGCGCGGCAGAAAGAAGATCGTGATGGCCAGCGCGCTGTGCGCATTGTTAACAGTCACGATAATGGCCGGATACTTTTTGCTCCGCGGCAAAGACGTTCAGGTTAATGCGTCACGAAGGGCGACCGAGAAGATTACAAGCGGGAGCGATCTGCAGAAGGCTGCTTACGATTCGCTCGGCGCATCACTCAAGGGCTCAGCGCCTGTTGTCCCACCATCGGCTCCGGCGACCAACATCGGTTCGGGTCAGCGCACGAACGTGGCAATGGCCGGCGTGGCGCCGTCTCCCGCTTCCGCCGTTGAAAACGAAGGCGCGCCGAAGATCCCCGCGCCGGTACAGCCTGGCATCGCGATGACGCTCGCGCCTCCGCCGGAGGCGTCGCTCTCGAAGGAGTCAAAAACGACGGGACCTGACCAAACCGCGACCGGATTAGGCGAGCCCGAGGGCAGAGCGATTGGCGCATACGGCGCGAGCAAACCAAAGACTGACGCATCAATTTCATTCTCCCTCCCCTCGGCTGCTGTCTCTGTCGCTGAGAAGGACAAGTTGAAATCGGCTGCCACAGATGCGACAAAGGCCCCGATCCCCGCCGGCGGAAAGCCCGTGTTGGAAAAGGCGCGCGCAGTCCCAAACTTCGGCGCAATGTTACCAGTGCGATTGATGGGCGTGCTCTACACATTGCGCCAGGGATCGCTCGCACGGCTCGAACTCGTGCGAGACATCAAGAACGAGCGTTGGACGCTCAAACGCGGCACGGTCTTCGTAGGCTCCCTGCTCGGATCGGAACTCGATCGCGCTTTCATTCAAATAAAGGGATATATCGATCCCGAAACGAACGCCTTCACCAAACTTGACGGCGAATTGCTCGGCGGTGATGGCGGCGCGGGATTGCGTGGCAAGCGGCGGCGCGTCTCGCCGATCTGGGTCAAGGTTCTGGATCGCACGGCGCAAGCGGGAACACAAATTCTGACGAGCGTGCTCGGCCGTGCCAATTCGTCAGTCATCGTCACCACCGATCCTTACGGAACTTTCCGCACATCCCCTGAATCACAGAGCAATCGCTCATTTGTCGAAGTCCCGGCCGGAACGGTCGGTTTTGCACTCGTTACAAGCCTGCCCGCGCCCGGCCAATCGGATTCTTATCTAGCGAGTTCAGACTCCATGGGAAATGACAAACAGGGCGAATTGTCAGACGCCGAATTGGCGGAGTTGTTTGCTGATGCTGATGCGGAGCGGATCAAATCGGCGTTGCCGCGTATGAACCCGGAGCTGCGCCAGGTGGCAGAGGCGGCGCTCAAGGAGATCGAGGCGACAGACAAACCGAAAGGACGCTGAATGCAACTGAACGATCCAAGTCTTCCGGCGATCAATCCGCGCATGTTGCTTGCTGAAGAAGGCGAAGAGGCCCTGGCAGACCTGCTGCGAGGCGTCGGGTATGTGATTCAAAGCCCTATGCTGCGCGACCTGGCGCACGCGCTGAGAAACTGCCTGCCCTGGTTGATTGAAGGACCGCGCGGCGGTGGAAAGACCGCTTTGGCCGAAGCCCTGGCCGAGGCGTGCAATCTGCCCGTCTATTACTTGCAGGGCATGGAAGGCCTCACGCTGGCCGACGTGCTCTACGACTGGGACCGTGAAGCGCAGACGCAGTGGGTGCGGCAAATGGTGGCCACAGGTTACAGCTTTGAAGAAGCGCGGTCAGGACAATGGTCGCGCGAATTTCTATCGCTCGGCGAAGCGCTCGCGGCATATGAGCAGGCTGCGCAGGACGATGTCACCCCTGTGCTGATCTGTGACGAGTTCGACAAGGTAAGCGAGAAGGTTGAGGACATGCTGCTCCAACTTTTTGCCCGCGGTTACGCGCATGTTCCGCGCTTCGGCGCCATCGGCGTTAGAGACCGGGCGCGATGGCCGGTCGTGATTCTGCTCTCTAACGATCAGCGCCATGACCTCTCATCGCCAATGCGTTCGCGTTGCCTTTACAGTTGGCTCACGCCTCCGGCGCCACGCGAAGAGGCGCGTATTCTCCAGACGCGCTGCCCGCAATCGCCGCGCTTGCTGCTCGTCAAGATGGTGAAGCTGATCAACGCGATCCGCAGCCTGCCTGGCATCATTGACAAGCCAGGGCTACGTGAATCAATCGCGTTACTCGGCGCGCTCGCCGATGCAGGACACACGGACTTGAACGCAAAGACGCTCGAACGTCATCTGTGTTTCCTGGCGAAACGGCGACTCGATCTGGAGAACCTGCGCAAATCGCTCGCTCGCGTCGAGATGATGATGGAATTGCCGGATGTCGAGATCGAATCCTGGGTTGATGATCTTGAGGAGGCGAGGATATGAGAGCGACGAAAAACCGACGGCGGCCATCGCCGGTACTTGTCGTATTCGCCACGGCGCTTTGTATGATCGCTTTTATGGTCTACTCAAGCTGGTTGTCGGCGCGCCGTAACCGCATAAACGCGCGAGTCGAAATTGCGGATCCGATAGTTGAAGCGGCGGCGGCTCAATCGCAACCGATCCAGGCGGCGCATGGTCTGCCGGACGGCGAAGTGGAACACACCGCCGCGCGAGTCCGAGAAGTCTCAGCGCTGGTGATCGGGTTGACTCTGCTGTCTGTCAACGAAGCTATCGCGCGCCGTCCGGCGCCTAATGTCGTAGTTTTACTTGATCGCTTTGCCGCGAACGGGCTTTTACCTCCCGACGTGAGGAAACACGTGGCTGGCGGGGTTTTGGAATCGGATCGCGCGGTGATCTACGCGCGCTATCGAGTCGAGCCTCTTGCCGTCGAAATCGTCTCAATCGGCCGTGAGCTGAAAGACGGCCCTCCGGTCATCGGAAGGATCGCTACCGGCGGTGATGAAAATGCGGGCGCAACGCTGTTCATGGCTCGTCAAATAAACGGCACGCCATTGCCCGAACCTTTTACGCCAACGTCACAGGTGGCCGCGATGGGCTGGAGCGTCGAACCGTTTCGTGAGAGGGGGTTCTCGCCGCAGGAATTGGAACAGGTCAACGCCTGGTTGCGAACGCAAAGTAATGAAAAATGACTACCGCCGCTTTCCACGATTGGCTGCGCCTTTGGCGTCACGCGCCACGCTCGATCACGCATCTGTGCGAGCAGATTGACGCGCGCTACGGTATTCCTCGTCCGGCTTCATCTCCACACCTACCGCCTTACCAGGCGGCGATGGCTTTTCTCGGCATTTGCGCCGAGGGCGTCTTGATCGTCTTCGCCGGACTGTTCTCAGCTCTGATCTGGTGGTCGCTCGCATACTGGCTCTCTATTAGCATCGAGGTCGAGCTGTTCTGTCACTTGATCGCGCTCATCGGCCCGCTCATTTCTTTACTCGAAGTGGCGCAATTGCCGCTCCCGTACTTCCAGCTTTTTCAGCGCTCGACCTACGGCACGGCGCGCTGGGCGGACCATGCGCTGCTAAAAGATCTGAACCTGGCGCGGCGCAAATCTGAGCCGATCAAAACTGGCGAACTCCCCCTCGGCGGGCTGGGCAGGGATTACGATGTAGTGTTGAACGCGGCACAGGCGATGTGCCATCTCGCCCTGTTCGGCCCGCCGGGTTCGGGCAAGTCGGCAACCTTCTTTATGACCTGGCTGCGCGCGTGGTCGGCGACCGGTTCGGCCATCGTCCTCGACCCTAAAGGCGAACTCTACGACCAGACGGCGTACAAGTTCGAGAATGTTTATCGGATTGATTTGCAGAACCCAGAACGTTCGGACCGCTGGAACTTCCTGCCATCCTGTCGCCACAACGCGGAACTGGCGCACGAAGCGGCCTCGATCATTCTCCACGTGGACGTCAACAAGAACTCCTCCGCCGATCCGTTCTGGAAAGAGGCCGAGACCGCTGCATTGACAGCGATCATCCTGCACCTGGCGCAGTGGCCCGCCCGCCCGACGCCGGCAATGATCCAGGAACTGGTCTCCACGTACTCACTCGCTGAACTTAATCAACTGATGATGTCGTCGGCTGATTCGAAGGTATCGCTCTACTGGGGAATGTTCACGAAGGTCGAGCCGAAGCTGCAGGGCGGCGTTTTGATCGGTCTGGGCGTGCGGTGCGCGGCCTTCAACATCCCTAACGCCAAAGCGATCTCTTCGCCGATCACGCCGGTGATGGCGGCGCGAGGAGTCCGCCCGGTCGATTTCGTCGAACTGCGCGAGCCGCGGACCGCGATCTACGTCGTCGTGCCCGAAGGCGATGCGGCTCGCTACAAAGTAGTGCTCGCCGCACTGTTCGGTTTGGCGGCCAGTCATCTGCGCAAAGGCGAGCTGACGCCGGAATCGGCGCCGGTGCTCTTTAATTTTGACGAAGCCGGAAACATCTTCATTCACGGGCTGAATGAGCTGCTCGGCGTCGGGCGTGGCCGAAAGATGGCGGTCGCGCTTGGTTATCAAAACATCGGTCAGGTCTACCACCACTACGGCTCCGACGGCGGCGACGCTGTCCTGGGCTCGATCGGCACGATGATCTTTCTGCCCGGACTCGACCATCGCACTGCCGAATACGCCAGCAAGCGTATCGGCCAGGCGACTGTCTGGCAATCCACTTCGGTCGATGTCAAAGACGGGACGAAATTCGATTCGGAACGCACCTCAGAAGTGGGGCGGTCACTTATGGACGCATCCGAAGTCCGCCGGATGGTGAAATATCGCCAGGCGGTGGCGATCATCGGCAATGCGCCACCGGTGCGTTTTTCATATCCGCCTCTGGCGACGATCGGAAGCGCGCCACAACCTAAACGAGAACAGTTCTGGCAGGCGGAAAATCACTTGCCCCACACGCCGAATCTAAGTGCGATTGCCGGCGAGGAAGCGACAGAAGCGAAGACATCGGCTGAGCCGGTCAGAGCAAATGCCGCCATCATCGCCGACAATCGCCCGTCGTTCTCCTTCGGCCAAATGATGAATCAGAAAACATCCGCCTTTCCACCGGAATATGACCCGGACCAGATTCCGCCACAGCGAGATCCTTGTTTTGACGACGCGCCGGATCGGAGCGGGTTCGAGCGATAGGAGGACTGATGGAAAGTCCAGGCCAGAAAAATCGCTTCAACAAGCTGCGCCTCTCCTACATCTTCGCGCTGATTACGGTCGCCGCCGGCGCGGGCGGTTATGGCTATCACCTCTACAGGCTCGCGCGAGATTCTCAGATCAACAAACCGCAGCCCCAGGTCGAAAGGCTGGTGAAAGATTTGCGCCTGTTCCAATCTCGGACCAATCACTTTCCCAAGAACTTCATCGAGATCAATCAACTTATCTGGCGGACCGCGCCGGCGCCAGATTACGGAAGCGATGGCAGGCAGGCGCGCGCAAAGAATTATTACTATTACTATACGAAGGCAACCGATGAGACCTGCGCGTTCTGGGCGCTGCCGGTCGGGCCGCAGCGTCACTACGCCCCGTCTTTCTTTGTAGTCATGTCGCCTGACTGGATGCGCTCGTGGAAGGGCCAGGCGATGAGCGATGAAGAGATCACGCGAGTTCCCGCCATCCCTTCTCCCGCCTCTCTCTCCGAACTCAAAATGCAGGAGACGCCGGCTCGCGTCTTCGGCGCGAACAAGTAAAACCGCTTTATCGATTCCTCAACGTGGGCGACCCAACAACTTAAACGAGTTAAAGAACATCCGGCATACCTTTTTATCCACTTCCAGATCCTCAATCAGACGCCCACAGCCAAGAAAATAAAACCTTCCCCGATGCAGTATTGAGCGGTTGAAGGAGTGTTGGTAACCGGTTCCCTCGTCGTTCGGGTCCCAATACTCGCTCTCGCTGATGTTCGGAGCAATGCGACGCATTTGGACGATTCGCGCGCCGCTCGACTTCTTATCATCCGCAATTATCTTCTCGTGGTCAGGCCCGAAAGCATTGTTTTCCCGCGCCGCCGGATCGCCCCCGAAGTCCTGTATTAAGACTGAAAAACTGTACGAACCGGACGCGCTCAGGAAATGGCGTATCATGGTCGCCGATCCTTGCCCGTCTCGAAGACGTTCAGGCTTGGTAGGAAAAAGCAGCGAGAAATCTTCATCAGGCCCGATGAATTTCCGCCACTTCGGCAGCGGCGGCACGGGAGTCTTTGCCATCGCGAGCTTTTCTTCGGCCGAAGGTTTCGGGAATTGAAGCGAATCGAGAAATTGTGTGGCGCGAAGGCTATCCGCGAGCGATCCGCTGCTTGCGCTCACTATCGCCGAGTATACATTCCCCATACGCAGGTAAGTGACACTCCTCGCATAAAAGGTGTTCCCCTCGTAAGGATAGCTCCAGGCGTGATAGAAACCGAGATTGGTCAAGGGCCGTTCTTCGAGCATCTTCCCGTTGTTGGCTTTGATCTCTTTGAGCGTCGAGGCGCGGATGGTCTCCAATGCGCCTTGCGGGTCCGCATACATTCGGCCTGATATATTTATGACCTTCTCGGATCCGATGTAAAACGTATATGCGACGTCCTGCTCGTTATAGACGAACTCCTTGCCTGTCCAATTAGGGTGAGACTTACTTTTCGCAGGCGACTCCACAGGGCGGCCCGGAAATCGAATAGTGTAGGGATATTCATTGCGCGCGCCTAAGTTGGAAAGCTCGAACTCACCTGATTGCAGTTGGGTCAGGCGCTGCCCATAGATGGGTGAGCTGCCGATGGCGCATATCGCGACCGACAGAAGCGGAAACAATATCCTTTTCATCATTGGCGTATCCTCCAATGGGAGCTTGCAAGACGCGGGCCGTGTGACACCGCCACATTGCTAACAGCCAAATCTCTCGCTGAATAACGACGAAAAGCCGAGCAATAAAACGCCTTGCCCGGCTTTGTTTCTCAAATGAGCTTAGTTTTCTAACCACTTCGGCAGCGCCTCAAGGTTTTCGCTACCGGTTGGGTCAATTGTATACAATTGCCAAGAGGACCGAAAGTCGCTGCCTTCCGCCCCTTCTGGTTCAACGATGGGCTGCCCCAGCCATTTCTTCATCGTAGCTCAGGTGGCACTTCTTATACTTTTTACCAGAGCCGCAGCGACACTCTTGATTTCGCCCTATCGTGCGCACCAGAAAAGCCGGATCATGGCCGATGTCAGGTCCGATCCAGATCGCCGTCTGACACCAAACCGTCCACTTAATCAGCCAGATTAGGGCATGTCCAAGGTAATCAACCACCGTATCCCGATCCCGCAGCCAGACCTGTTCCCAAGGGGCGTAAGGGCAGATACTCCCGTCACCATTGAGGTGCTTTTGGCCGTGCGGCGGAATGATGAGGTTACGAACGATGGCCTTAGGATGAATTTGACTGCCACCGTATATAACTCCCAACTCGTAACTGACTCGAAGGTCGTCTAACCGATCAAACCATTTGTATTGTTGATGACTGGCAAAACAAGAAGGATGATGCTCAACCTTCCCACCAGCAACTATCTGAACCTGCCTCTCTTTATGAATGTCGTCCAGAAGCTCAGCCAAATTCTCCGGCGACTGGATTGGTTGCACGCTACCTTCCCAAACTGCGACGCTTCCTAAACTTGTTGCTTTGACGGAGAGGGATAAATTCGGGAAATATCGCTTCATGGCATCAATGCTGGCTTCTAAACGTGCGCCATTCTCCATCTTCTCTTATTCTCCGAACGAACCTCTGGGACGCACAGTAAAGCTCGGCACAATGACAGATGCTGCTGCTCTAGTAGAGACCATGCCGAAAACCATCTCCCACCCTTCCTTGTTGATCAATTCGAGTGTTCGCGCCGCCGTTAAAGACAGTTCCTGTTTGACAGAATCGTTAAACTGATCGGACAAATCATTTCCTGTCGGATTGGCTGGGTCTTCAACGGCGATTCGTGAAATCTCGTCGCGCAGTTTTGTCCAGACGTGCTTCAACTGATCCGTCAGTTTGGCGGCCTTTTTTTGCCTCAGCAATTCAACTGCCAATAGCTCAAGAACGAAGGTTCTGATAGAAAGACGATTTCTGACGCGCCAAAGCTTTAAAAGTCGAATGGCGTCTGTGATCTGACTACCCTTGATATGGCTGATGTGTACGTCGAGGTTGGTCTTTAGCCAATTCTTGTCACCTGATGTCTGGTGCAAGAAAACGTCTCCATCATTACCATTAACGTAGCGGCCCGGAACAACATCAACGTGAAAATCAACCCTGTCCTTGGGATCGCGACTGTGAAGGCGAAGCGCAGACGTTTTCCTCTCAACATAGTAATCCTCTTTGAGGGCACTTTCAACGCTCTCATAAATTTCTTTCAGCGACTCGCCAGCGGTGGCGTCTTCGTGGGCAAAATAGCAGATCAGATCAAGGTCGTAGGACTCTTTGTTCATCGTCCCCTTAGCCTTTGAGCCACCGTATTTAATGGTCAAATCGCTCCCTGCGAATTTCTTTCGCAGCAACTTTTCGACCTCGTCGCGCCGAGCGCGCAAAGCCTTCATTTCCTCGCTATCGTTAGAGAGGTTCTGTGAATCAAGAATGTCTTGCAAATATTTGTCGCTCATCTTTCGTTTAACCTCACTTTTAGTTTAAATCCCTGCTGTTTCTTGTCGTTGTCGTAAACGAGCAGAGAGGGATCAATCTTCCTCATCAATTCCCGGCCGCATAGCACAGCCACCGGTGGTGGCACTGCCGGAAAAAGATGAAGTTCCTTCAGTTCTAAGTGTTTGCCATTGATCAACCTCAACGCGTGTTGATAAGCCAGCTTAAAATCGTTGAGGTGCTGCTTTGTCCGCAGAAAATTCCGAGTAGGAACTTGGCTTTCCAATGTGATTTCATAGATGGAGAAAGAATCGTCGAATTCACCTGGCAACGTGACGACAGGGATTATCCCGCTCAGCGACAAGATAAGCGCAACTTTGGAGTGGTCATGTCCCTCACGCAATTGTCGAAACTTATAGGTCACGACGCTGTCATCCATTTTCCACGACCAATCTTCTGTGTCTTTATGGCGCTGGTAAAGTTCGACCGCGACTTTGTCGTTAAGCTGGCTGCCGAGAAACACAAGCAATGGGATAGGCGCGAAAGCAAACACCGAAATGTGTTCAATATCATCGGTATCAATCCCTCTTTCATATAAAGGCGCAATCTTCTGTCGAACGATTTGCTTGGCAAGCCGATAGAAAGAGTCCCCCTCGTCACTCCCATCATCAGGAATGTCGGTAAGATCGATCAGTATTCCTTGCGGGTCCTGCGGGTAGCGAGGGAAGACGGCTGCTTTTATATCTGCGTTTGAGATGGAAGTTTTCTCACCGCCAATGCAAGCAAGCAATTTGACGATTTTCGTTTTGTGGTCAGAAGTGATTTCTGTCAGGCGGAAAATCCTATCTTCGTGGTCACGCTTGAATTGACCTAGTTTTTCCACCCGGTATGAAAGCCAGTTGTCATCAATGAGCTTATGGCAGTCAGGGCAAAGCAGCATCAAGTTTTCCAGTTCGTTTATATCGGCAGGGTGATCCGCCGAAAATCGAGGCCCTCCCTCGCTAAAAGCGCAGATATGCGCTTTTTCAGAGAAATTGTTTTCTTCGTGTGTGAGATGATGGCGGAAAAGATATTTATTGCAGCCGTGAAATTCACATCTGCCGCCAGCACGGACGTAGAGGATGTTCGCTGCTTTAGGCTTGATGGCGCGAGAAAGTACTCGGTATATGGGCCGCTCCTGTTTTATCTGCGAATGCGGCTCAATTACTGCAGTCATTGCCTGCTTCAAGGTGACACCTCCAATGATCATTTTCATTCTTCGCTATCTTCTTCTTGTTCACGTCAACGATTATCGCTGTATCGGGATATTCGCTAAACGTGAAGCTGAGTCAATATAGCGAACTTCTCTAATTTAGGTCAAGAGCAAAGTTTTCTTGTATTTCCGCACCTGTTACACTACACATGCATATAAAGATAGGAGGAGTAGACGAAATGGCAACAACCGGAGACAGGATTCGTCACATTCGCGAAAAGAAGAAGATGACGCAGGATCAATTGGCCGAGGCATCCGGTATAAGCAAGGGGTTTCTGAGCGATGTCGAAAACAACAAAAGAAACATTAGCTCTCAAGCCCTTTTACGGATTGCCAACGCTTTGGGCGCATCCGTTGATTACCTACTACAAGGCGAATCCAAACAAATCGTCGAAGAAAGAGCGCCTGTTATCATTCCGCCCGCACTGTCACAAGCGGCGGAAGAACTCAGTCTTAGCTATACCGAAACGCTTGATTTACTCAGCGCACATAATTCGATCGTTGCTCGCCGCAGCACTCGCACGCAAAAGGAATTTTCTGTTGAAGACTGGAAAAAGTTTCATGCGGCAATAAAAAAGGTGTTCGGATAAATGTCTCAACTACGAACTACGCTGCAAATTCATAAGCTTGCGAAAGACTTGGGCATAAGAGTCAGGAAGGATGACGATCCTGTTGGCGCTATCGTGAACTACTGCGAACAGCGGGTCAAAAGTATGTTGGCCGGTCTGACGGACTGTGAAACCCTATCACAGATGCTCGACTGGGTTGCGAATAAGGCTGGAACATATTTCGAGATAATTCAATCCGACGAAGATTTACAGCGTATCAAACAGAACTATCTCGACCAGAGAGAGATGGCGTTCGTTTGGCTCGAGGAAGAATTTTCCGATGACGTTTTCGGCGTGACGTTCAAGCTGCATAACCGCGAACCTTGGGAACCGCAGTATGTCTCGGTGATTGACTGTCGCGGCGAAAAGGCCGCTCGCGCGTATTTCACCAAATGGCATGAGATTGCCCACCTTCTCACTCAGACGGTGCAGATGCGACTAGTTTTCCGGCGAACGCACTCCTTGAAGAGCAAGGGCGACCCAGAGGAACGATTGATGGATGTTATTGCGGCAAGATTCGGTTTCTACCCTGCATTCGTTCAGCAATTTATTGTCGAAGAGATTTCGTTCGAGGCTATTGAAAAGTTGCGCCAACGATTGTGCCCTGAGGCCAGCTATCAGTCCTCGCTCATAAATTTCGTTAAGTGTTGGAACGCTCCATGCATTTTATTGCACGCCGAAATGGGGATACGGAAAGACCAGGAGGCGAAACTGGCCCAGGGCGGTTTCTTTTTTGCCGATGTGCCGCAGGAGTCATTACGAGCTGTTTACGTTGCGCCCAATGACTTAGCAAGATCGCGTGGATTCACTATCTACGAGAATATGCGAGTTCCCGAAAGATCTGTGATTTACCAGGTCTTCATGGGGGAAATTATTTACGGGGAAGCCGAAGAAGACCTGTCTTGGTGGGAAGCCAGCAGCGGGAAAAGCCTGAAGCCTTGCCGTGTGAAGGTGCAAGCAAAGTGGTGGATGCAACATGTCCAGGCGCTAATCACTCCAATCGTATAGGGTCACCCTCCTTTTCATTTGTCTCGGAAAACTCATAGAGAGCGGACTGATCTTTGTTAGACGCGCCTCTCTGTGTGGATAATAATGGTTGCACTTGTTGTCAAGTGTAGCTATTCTTATCCACTTATGAACGATAAGTCAAACGACCTGGAAGACGCTGTAACGATGTTCCGTAAGCGCGGCGGGATGCTACGCGCTTCAGAGGCTGTCGCGCTGGGTATCCATCCACGCACGCTTTACCGGATGCGTGATGAAAACCGGCTGGTGACGGTCAGCCGGGGACTTTATCGTCTCGCCGATCTGCCGGAGCTTTCAGACCCTGATCTGGTTTCAGTCGCTGCGCGCATCCCGCAGGCTGTAATCTGCCTCATTTCGGCGCTTGCCTTTCACGAAATCACCACCGAGATTCCGCACGAAGTTTCAATTGCGCTACCACGAGCGGTGAAAAGGCCGCGACTCGATCATCCACCATTGCGGGTCTTCTGGTTCTCCGGCGAATCACTTACTGAGGGCATTGAGGAGCATAAAATTGACGGGGTGAAGGTCAGGGTTTACGGGCCGGAAAAGACCGTCGCCGACTGTTTCAAGTTCCGCAACAAGATTGGTCTGGATGTTGCAATAGAAGCCCTCAGGCTATGCCGCGAGCGTAAGGGAGCGACGCCCAGAAAACTGCTCCATTACGCCCGCATCTGCCGTGTCGAGCGCATAATGCGCCCATATCTTGAAGCACTGGGATAAGACAGTCATGAAAAAGCGCAAGCTGACCAATATGCCCGCGTCCGTGCATCACCGTCTGCTGAATCTGGCGCGGGAGACGAAGCGGCCATTCAACGAATTGCTCCAGTACTACACGATGGAGCGGTTCCTGTTCCGGCTCGGCGCATCTGAACATGCGGACCGATTTGTGCTGAAAGGCGCCTTGATGCTGCGCGTTTGGAATCTGCCGCTGGCTCGACCGACGATGGACATTGACATGTTGGGGCGCACTCCGAAATCGGTTGATGATCTTGTCGAAATCATCAGGCAATGCCTGGCGGTGGAAATTCCGGATGATGGGGTGAGCTTCGATACGAAGAGCGTAAAGGGCGAGGCGATCACACTCGATAAGAAGTATCACGGTGTCAGGGTTCGTGTTTATGGGAGATTGGGAAATGCGCATCTGTCTTTGCAACTCGATTTCGGATTCGGAGATGTCGTTGTGCCAGGGCCGGTGGAGATTGAATATCCTGAGCTGCTGGATTTCGGGAAGCCGCATCTGTTGGGCTACACGCCGGAGAGCGCCATCGCCGAGAAATTTCAGGCGATGGTCGAGCTTGATATGGCGAACACGCGCCTGAAGGACTTCTTTGATTTGTGGAAGCTATCTCAGACACTCCGTTTCGATGGCTCTATTCTCGCCGCGGCGCTGACCGCTACATTCAGACAGCGCGGAACTCCGCTGCCGACTTCGCCGCCACCGCCGCTGACGGAAAGCTTCTCCGCTGATCCGGCGAAGCAGTCTCAATGGAGCGCATTCCTCCGAAAAGGGCGGCTGGGAGCGGAAGCCGGGACGCTGACCGAAATTGTCAAAGAGATCGCCGATTTTCTACTTCCTCCAGCCTACGAATCGGCCAACGGCAACCCGTTCCGAAAGCGCTGGCCGCCAGGAGGCCCGTGGCAATAATGACCGGCGGCGCCAGGTGTTTTACCGGTCATAAATTAGGTCATGGCCGATGTCATCGCGGCCCAAATCCGTGTTGAAATCCCGCCCCGGAGTTGTATCTTGTGTGACCGGCAAACTGTCAAAATGCCTCTTATGATCCGAATTAACGAACCACGAATGCGATTCTAATGTTTCAGGTGATCGCACAGCGGCGCCATCGGCAGTTGAATTACGCTCGACCTCGAAATTGCTGCCGTTGGCCAACTGCAAATCCCTCCCGGCAGAATGCCCGTTCAGGGATAAAACCTGTTCTCGATCCGGCGTCAATTCTGTATGCAGATTTCGCCCTGTCTCGTCATGGCCGCGAGGTTTTTCAAGCTCGCGGCGCAGCCCGTCCAGCGATTCAAAGCCACGATAAAGCTCTTCCCGCGTCTTGGCCGCGTAGTCTTGGAGCGCCCTCAACTTTTGAGCGTCAGCAGGCTGGAGTTTGCTTAATGTGTCCGCCGAGGACGGGTCATTTCTGCCGTTGGACCCGACCTTCTCCCTGACAAATTCATCGAGCGCCTGATGGGCCAGTCTTGCGCGCTGTTGTGTCTCTTCCTGGAGATGCGCGACGGTATCGCCCAGGCTGCGCGCAGCCGGTTCCGGCTGCTGGGTGAATACTTCTGGTGGCGCGAGTTGTTCCCAGGCTAGATTGCGAGCCTGCTCACGAATCTTGATCTGTTCTTCTTGAGCAACAGAGCGCGCGCTTCTGTGATGGAGAGCGGATTACCTTCCTTGGTGATGACAATGTGGCCGGAGTCTTTTTGCCGCTGCCGCGCGGCTTCGTTGAGCAGTCGCGATTCGATTGCGCCCATGCTCGCCATATACTCTCGGTACGAAGCGCTCTCACGGGGAATTGAGGCGAATGGCCTGGCGGCAGACGGGTGGATTGAGTGAGGAGGCGCGCTGGTGGAATCGCGCAGCGGACTTTGTGAGTGTGTGATTGACTGTTTCTTTTCTTCTATTCGCTCAACCAAAAAGGTTCTCTCGTGTGGCGGAAGGCGTTCAAACATAGAGCGCAAATCAAGCTTGCCCGGATTGCGCATCTCCTCGTTCAGGATCGTCGCTTGATAGTGGCGAATAGCGGGCAAGGTCCGCCGCAAATCCAACTCCTCGACCATCTCTTTCAGCGCTGGGGATGGAACCAGGGCGTCTTCGCGCAGAGCCTTGACGCGCTCTGCTCGTTCCGTCCGCGACAGTCCCCAGTAATGTCGCAACTCGCGCATCTCCGGCGTGTGATGCTCCGGCGCGCGGCCGAAAAAGAGCAGGTTCCGTTCACGCGCGCTGAGCGGCGTTTCCGGCTTCGGGTATGCTGCAGGATCAGTTTGATGGAGGCGAAGCGCGGCGTCGCGTTGAAGGTTTTCGCGGAGGATGTTTTGGGCGGCGCGGCTGAGTTCTTCGGACGTGCGGGACTCGATTATTTTGGCGTGGGCCAGGCGGAATGCGGCGGACTTGTTGAGCGCGCGCGTCTCCGGGTCTTTGAGCCTTTCGTCAACATAAGCTTTGAGAAAAACGCCGATCCTGAATCGTTCTTCTCTTTCTTCCTCGTTCAGTTCATTGTCGTAAACTTTTTCGTTAATCCCGGCGATGATCGCGTCTCGCTTCATACCGCTTTCAAGTAGCCGATCAATTGCCGGCAAAGTATTCGTGACGAGCCGTTCTTTCACCTCAAGACTCAATCCGGCAGGCAAGCGTAGCGACTCACCGTCGAGGTTGACTTTGCGCGCCGCCGTATTGAACGCGCCAGTAGTGATTTCTACTTCGCGGTCTTCATCAAACCCGGCTGCGCGCGTCTCTTCAAGGAAGGTCTCCGGAGGGGAGACTTCGACGCTATCCCGCGTCTCAAGCTTCGACATTTCATCGGCCAGCAAGCGCATCTCGTCTAGTGTTTTTTCCAACTCCGCCGCTTGACCTGCCGAATGGTCGCCGCCCCTGATTTGAGCGTAGTAATACCGGAAGACTTCGCGCTCCATTTCCGGGTTGGCGGTTTCTCCGGTGATCGTTCGGGCGAGCGCATGAAATTCGGTCGCCTGCTGTGGATTTTGAATCCGCGCGTGGGCATAAGACAGGGTGGTGATGAACGGCTGACCGCGGTCTTCGGGCAGTTCGTGTTCTTCGGCGGGAATGATGAGAACGCCATCTTTTATTTGAGCGCCGCGCTCGTAAAGGTCGCGCAATTCATGGCTGTGTGTCCCGAGCCAATCTGCCTGTTCGGGCGCTGTGCGGAAATCAGAATCATCAAGGCTCGGCGCCTTAAATGCCGTGCGAAGGTCAATCGCCTCCGGGCGTTCCTCCGGCTCGCGCGCAGGGCCGCGCAGGATGATCTCCTGAATCAATTCTCGACCCGCGATAGAAGGATTGTGGCGCGCGGCTTCGATCAATTGCTCGTCTTGGGTGAGCCATTGTTCTTTGCGAGACTCCTGTCTTTCATATGCGCCTACTTCGGTTACTTCTCTCTCCGTTTGCTCTCGTGTCTGACCTGTCTGGCGCGCTCGCTCCTGCGCGTGGTCGAGGGCAGATTCAAAAGCCTGGATGAAGCTTCCGGGATGGATTTTCTCGGCGCCGTTTTCCCCGCCGGTGCGGTGGGCGAGCATCTCTTCCGGCAGCCGCCTAAGCCATTTCTCGTGGCCGGTTTCGCGGTCGAGGTAGCTCCGGTGAAAGAGCAGATGGAGGTGAGGATAATCAGTGTTGCGATGAATCCCCGCTACCCAGCGCAGATCGCCGGCCTGGAGTTCACCGGCAATCTGGGGGATGGCTTCGCGCGAGACCTCTCGAAGCGCCTGCTGGCGAGACGGTTCGTCGTGGCCGAGGCGTTCGAAATCCTCTTCGCGGAAGCTGACCGTGATGTGGATAACTTCGTCCTTCGCGGGCGTGCGCCCCTCGGTCAGGACGCGTTCCGCCTTCCAGAAGCTCAGGGAATCTTCTTTGGCGGAAAAGAGCGCGCGAGGCTCCTTTCCTTCGCGCGGTTCATAACGTTCGCTGTGGGCAATATAGCGTGCGGCCTGGCTTGCCTGGCCGCCGCCTGGCGTGGGTTTTACTGAAACAACAACTCTCATATTCCACTACCTTTCAGCTTTGTGATTGCATCAGTCCGACGACAATCTTTTCCGTGTTCTGGCGGCTCTTCTCTTCGTGCTCGGCGATCAGTTTTCGAGCGGCTTCTTCGCTCAGGCCGCGGCTGAGCAGGAAGTTTTGCAGCAGCAGGTGCGTCTTCATCTCGGCGGTCATCGCGAAGCCGATGATCTCGGTCAGGAGGGGGTAAATCCGGTTAGGGATTTCCTTCGCGGAATCGGGTTTGTGACGGCCGTCGGCGCCGAGTTTTCTGAGCGTTTCTTTGATCTCTTTGAGTTCGCCTTCGAGAGGGCTGATCCCGGCGGAAAGAGTTTCTTGGTGAATGCGGCGTAGAGGCTCTTCGGCGGCGTCTCGCCCCATCGCCCGCAGGCGCCGGTAGGCCAGGGCTTCGTGGACTAGATCGCGGATGACGTCGCTGATCGTCCCGCGTCCTTCGGCCTGCGCGAGCTTAATGACTTCCCGCAGGTCGTCCACGAAAAGTTTTGTCCCGCTCGCCTTGCTTGAAACCAGTCTGGGTCTTCCTTTTCTCGGCATAGATTGCTCCTCGATCTCGCTTGTTCCGATCTCAAAATGCGGGCCATCGAACGGCTCGCAAAAAATTTATCGGTGATTTCGCAAGCGATGTGCCCGCGTTATCGGTTGGGAGTAATAGACGCAGCGGTTTGGCGGCTGAGGTTTATGAGGTTATCGGCGTTATTAACCTTGAAAACCTTGTAGACTCTTGTGGCGATGGAATTTGCGGCATGGCGATAACCTGAAGAATTGCCCTTATCCTGTCCCACGCGATTTTTCTTCAGGTTAACCAATCGGACTTCGCGCTTTTTCCTTCGATCGGGGCAAAAACAGTTGTTCAACTATGAGCCCCGCAATCCTTACCGTAATTCAACGGTGATACGCCTCTGGCATTGCTATTGCGAAAGGCGAAGTCGTCGCAAGCTGCGACGGTCAATAGGCCGTCGTTGAATCGTTGATCACTGGTTTTGAAATATTGTGGAGGGATGTTATGCCGAAAGGAAAAAGAAAGGTGGAGGACAAGGTTCGCAGGCCACTCATTCGCATCGAGCGGGTCTTTTACGAGAAGGCTTCTTTCAAGCTGAGGACGGACGTGCTCGCCAACATCGAGCAGTACGTTCTCTATATCAAAGAAATGACCGGGGATGAACCCACGCCGGATGAACTTGTAGACAGAGGAATGCAACGCCTGTTTGATTCGGATCGGGGATTCCGCCAATGGCTGCAACAGAAGGCGTCTCAGAACGGGAAAGTGTCGAGGGCCGAGGAAGTAGGTGACACAGCCAAACGAGTGAGCGCGGCAATCACTCCGGATTAGAATCAAGATTCTCAGCGTCTGTGGGTGAATCGGTGTCCGCCGAGTTCATCCACATGACGGCTGATTTCAAAATATCTCCGTGACAAGGGACGTCATGACACCCAGGTTGTTTACACCAGCAGATCAAAACCAGGTCGCCACGTCGGGCAATAGCCGCCAGTCGTTGCAATTCCCGATAAACATCGCCGCGAAGTTTGATCTGCCGCCACAACCAGGCACGGTAGAGCGAAATTACTTCGGCGCGCGTTCCGTGTTCGCCGATTTTAAACGGATTTCCAAGCAATGACGGTCTGCCGATGTAAACGCCATCGCCGCGATATGTCTTTTTGTTCTCGATCCGAATCATCTGCAAGTCTCCTTTCTGTCAGTGATCGAATCGTTACTGACAGCCAGAAACTGTTTGCATCCTCCAGATCCTTTGGCAGACCATTTGGCAGACGATTCGGATCGGGAAGAGCGATGGCGGGTTCTTCAATCGTCTTTCGCCATCGCTCACATTCATCATTGCAGGCCATCGGGTTAATTTCTGGCTTTGTTCCTTTGCGCGTCTTCTTGGTCGGCCTGTTCTCTTCCAGAGTCTCCGGGCCAGCCTCGGCGTTTTCCCTTGCCTCCGCGTCTTCATCCGTGCGCTTCGGCATCGGCACAAACTCGAACGAGTCAGCAATCAGGTAGATCGAGCTGCGCTGCTGGCCTTCACGATCGGTGTAGGAATCGGTTTGGAGACGGCCGTTGAATGAAAGCGCGCTGCCTTTTGCGGCGTACTGCGAGATGATCTCCGCGTCGCGCCCGAAGATCGTGATCCGGTACCAATCGGCGACGCTAACCTTTTCTCCGTCGCCGTTCTTCTTCTGGCGGTTGCTGGCGACGGAAAGATTGACGACCGCGGTTCCGCCGTTGGTGTAATTGAGTTGAGGGTCTTGACCAAGACGCCCCGTAATTTGAGCGTACGCTGACATATGTGTTTCTCCTTGATTGATGTGTTGAAGTTGACAGTTGGCGGTCGCCGCCTTCGCAGACAAACGACCGCCCTTGTGAGCGAGAATTACAGACCGCGATTTTTTTCGGATCGGCCGGCGGACACGTTGCGAGTCACGCGGCCCTTCTCAAGGTGGCAGGCTGCTGTTTGCGGGCCTTGAGCGCCGACCAGACTCGAGAGGCGTCCTGGGCTGTGAGCTTATGCATGGGATGGTCGGGCTGGTTGGCGCCGTAAAACGCCCATGAGAGGTAACGCAGTCTCGCGTGCGACGCCGCGTTGATTTCCTTGATTAGCTTGAACGCCGTACTCGACAAGTGCGCAGATTCCAATCGTCCGCGCTGAAGCGTCGATGCCGCCTTGAGCGCGACAAAATGTTTGAGTGGAAGCGAACCAGATTGCCGCGCTTCGTATGCCTGTTTCATCATTTCGCTGACCACGCGCGTGTCCTTGGCGCCGCGAATGGCCTTGTGAAACTGGCGATACGCGCGGTTGTTGCGCAGCGCGGTGAGATGAAAATCCTGCTCGCATTCATCCAGGATCGCTTCGAGGATCTGACGCGTGAGGCGCTGCAGTTCCCGGTTTGCATGCGAGTAGAACCTTGCGCCGTTCTCCATCTTGACGCTCACCGGAAAGATGATTTCGATCTCCGCGGTAATCTCGTCCCAGATCTCTTCACTCCCGACGCCGTTCGCGTAATCTCGGCGCAATTCAGAGGCGAGATGCTGGGCGCTTTCCGGCAGGTCTTCGGCGGTGAACTCAGGATCAACGCGACCGCAGGCGACCGTGCGTTCATGACTCGACATAGTGATGACTGCGCCGCCCTCGTCGTACTGATCCATTGCCTCAGCGTGAGCAAAGGCATCGTCGAGTTCCTCAACGCTCGCGCCGCTTTCTTCCATATCGTTGAGGTATTCGGCGCATTCATCGTGAACGAAGCGAGCGCTCTTGCGACGGGCGCCAATCATCCGCCTGATCATCTCCACTTCCTGTTCAAAGAAGAACTGGATGTTTTCGGGATCAGGTTTGGAGGGAAAGTCAGACGCCTGTTCAGATTCAAGATTCGGGTCTGGCGTCTCAGTCTCAACGATTTCGGTAACTGGATTGAGGCCGGTGAGCTGCATCGCAAGCAGACCCATCTCTTTGAGCACATCGCTCGTCCCGCGGTTGGCGATTTCATTGAAGTAGTGTGAGGCAACGGTCTGCCGGCATCGCGCGTCGCCGTCTTCACAGATCGCGTTCAAACAGCGGATGAACTCCGCCGCGTCTTCCGCGTTACCCAACTTCCTAATCGCATATGCGAGCGTTCCGATGCGCGCTTCCTCGGCTTGTTGGCTGACGGGCGCGGAGTCGCCTTCGATCGCATAGATTACTTCGCCTGCGACAGCGCAACGTTCGAAGTCGAGACGAGCAATCCGTCCGAGTCCGGCGATGTGTGTCATCAAGCTGTCGTGAGGTGATCCAGTGTCGTATGGGATGAAAAGGTTGTGGTTCGATCGTGTCATCGTATTCGTGGAAAACATGTGTAACTTCTCCTTTTGAGTGTTGGTTGAAATGTAGAGAGCGCCATCCGTCCGTTTGGCGCGGATCACCTAACTATTTCCAGCTAGAATCTTTGTTTTCTCGCAGGAAGGCGGATGGGGGGAGCGAAGCGCGCCACATCTCCCGTGTGATCTCACACGACGTTGCGATAGCGGTGAATATTGGAAACGAAGGACAGGCCGAGATTCAGTTTGTCGCTGGTTGTTTTCATCTCCTCAGGCGGCGGTTTGCGCCGCCCGTCGAGAAAAGAGAGTGATATCTTCGACGTTACGTATTGTGTGAAATGACTGATCAGGAGAGAAAAATACCAAGACATTCTTCCTCCTGCCCAGCAAGTTAAGAATGTTGTTTAACGTTCCCCTGCTCCGACCGTCCCACACCATAAACCCGTAATCTGCTTCTCTGGCCATCTGCAAATCTTTAACGGCATAAAACTCAAACCCTTTCTTATTGGCGCCTGCTGAGACAGCTTTTGTTTTCCACTTGCCGATATTATTTCTACAGGCATTGCCTGAATGAAACACCAACACATTTTCATATTGTTTTTCAGCGAGATATTTTTGGACGCATTGATCGACTCCATTTGCGTCACCGACAAGAATGGCAAAATTGCACGCGATAATATTGTCAATCCTTGTTGCAATTGATGATGACAGTTTCGTTATCTTTCTGGACCCACCTATAAAGACTTTGATCATGAGACACTCCTCTATACCTTTTACAGATGCAGCGCCCGCCATTCTCTGATTTAGAAAGGGCGCATCACAGAAATTGGCTGGGACCTTCACGACCGGCGCTACTTATTACCTTACTACTTGCAGTTCCAAACTCTTGGTGGAATCGATGACCTGCAGGAAGTACGTTCGGAGGGGAGGATCCCAGCCGACGATGATTTCAACAGGGTCAGATACGATGCAGTGGCGACTCATCACACCATCTCCTTTCTCATTGTGGAATTTTGCGAGCGGACAAAATCCGCTAGCGCATGTCGATTCCTTATGGACAGCTCGAATCTCAGCCGGCCGGCAGGATGGCGATTTGCATACCGGGAAAGCGGTGGTTGAATGGCATTGGCGGCTTACGCCGCATTCCTTGTTGAGAGAGTGGTTGATGGTGAGAGCAATTTTCTCAATCCGGTATGGCGATTGCTTCGAGTGGTGTTGATCGCCTGCATAAACGCGCGCCGGGAGCCGATGAGGACGACCATCTTTCTGCCGCGAGTCAGCGCTGTATAGAGCAGTTCGCGCGCCAGCATCACGCTCTGGCTTTCGTGAACAGGAATGATTACAAAGGGATATTCCGATCCTTGCGAGCGATGAATGGTGATGGCGAAACCATGGGCCAGTTCCGAAAAAGAAGTTTGAGGATATTCAACGCATCGTTCTCCATATCTGACCGTGACGGTTTCGCTCGTTACATCTTCCACAATTCCGCATTCGCCGTTGAAAACGCCGAGGTCATAGTTGTTCCTGGTTTGCAGTACCCGGTCGTTCGGCTGAAAGTCAGGCTGTGAAGACTGCGCTGACGGATTCGCTTCCGCATCGGTTTGTTTGAGCGAGTCACGAATCAAATTGTTGAGCGCGAAGGTTCCAAGCGGCCCTTTGCGCATCGGCGTCAGGATCTGGATGTCCCGATGCGGATCGGCGCCGCATCGTTTTGGAAGGCTGCTCGTGGCGGCGGCCACCACCAATCGTTGAATTTTGAACGCGGAGTTGGCTTCGATGAAATAACAGTCGGATTGAGCGGCTCCTGGCGATGGCAATTCCGGCGCGGCGCCGGCTTTGATTTGCCTTGCTGCCGTAGTGATCGAACTCTGATCAGATTGCCGGAAAGTGGTAGTCAGTTTAACGACGGGAATCTGTTCACTCTCGATCAGGTCGCGAAACACCTGCCCCGGTCCGACTGGTGGCAGTTGATATACGTCGCCAACGAATATCAGCCTGGTTCGTGACGTGCAAAACTCGACGAGTCGTTCGGCCAGGAACAGGTCGAGCATTGAAGCCTCATCAACAATGACTGCTTCTTTGATCGTAGGAATGATCAGGTCCCTGATCGATTGCTGTTGGCGATGGTTGTGAAGCAGGCGGTGCAGTGTCTGCGCTGGCTTGCCAGTCGCCTCCGAAAGTCGAGCGGCGGCGCGACCGGTCGGAGCGGTGAGATAAACTTGGTATCCGGCGCGTTCTAAAATCGCCGAGAGCGCCTTGATCGTCACAGTTTTTCCCGTGCCCGGCGCGCCGGTCAGGATTGCGATCGGCGAAGCTGTCAGAACCCGCAATGCCGCGCGCTGCTCATCCTTCAATGGATCGCCTTCGGCGTTGGCCCAATTATCGAGGCGATGAGGATTGATTCTGTGCGAACGCCGTCCGATATGGCGAAGGCGATGAGCGATGATCTCTTCGGCGCGAGCGACATGAGGCAGAGCGACTATGTCGCCTCTGACGCTAATGTCGCCTTGCTGACTCAATTGCCTGAGCGCGAAGACTGCGTCGCCTTCCTCAATGCCTTTACGACGCGAACACAGAAGCCGGACGAGTTCATTCAAAGGAATGCAGGTATGACCTTGTGCGAGGGCTTGCTGAAGGATGGCGACGGCGAGCGTCTTCAGTTTCGCCAACGCTTCGTTTTGTTCCGTCGGCTGCTGCGCCTTACGAGAGGGTGAGTGTCGCAGCAAACTGAGGCCGGTCTCGATAAGCCACAAGATTACCGCTCTCAACAGTCGCCTCTTCCGCTCGATCATCATCCCTCCTCAGGCGAACAGCCCGGTTACGCTGTTTGTTGGCCGCTTAATTTGTGGCTAGTCAGTCGTCTTGTATCCCCGTGTGATACTCCTGCCGGGCGCTGATTATCATTGGCCGGAATGCGCAGGGTTATGTACGATACGAACCGGAGGTGAAAGAAATGCAAACGCGGAATGTACTGAAGGTGGCGCCGATGGAGGATCTTCCGATATCGCCAAGGAAAGTGATGGCCTTCCTCCTCTCGTGTCTGATCGTCGCAGTGTGGGCCGCGCATGCGTCAGCGGACTTGCGCTATACCCTGTGCGACCGAACCGACTTCGAAGTTCCCGGTGAGTCGCGAGTCGAAGTCGAGGCGAAACTCCGAGCCGAATATGAGGGGCATTCCGGCTATCCCCTGAAATCGCCGCCAGTCCAGGGAACCGCCGGGCTTACCTTCGGAGAGCCTGTCCGCGTCGGTGGGCCTATATGGGCTCACGTCGAGCCGCCGAATAATTTTCACGGCATGGTTCAGTATCCCATCGGCGTCGAGCCCGATAACCTGGGATGTCACGAATTCGAAGTGCGTCGGAACGGCGTTCTCTTGCCGCGCATTGTTGTGCGCTACTCGATCAGAGTGACCGGAGGCCTTAGCTGCGGCGTCATCGGCATACCCGGACGGCCGATGAAACATCCCGGCCGGCTGCCGCTCCATTTGCAATACAGGTTTGAGACGCCCGGCGTGTACGAGGTCTGCTACGCTCGTAAGGCGGATCAGTTCGGGCCGCGCAGCGCCGAGATCCTATTCCGCTCCGCCTGGACCCGCGTGGAGGTTCAACCCGCGGCGCCGGCGCCGATAGGCTCTCCTCCGCAAGACCCGGTTGAGATCCTAAGCGATTTCCTCCCCAGCATCCTTGGGGTTCCTGACAGCGAAAGGCTCTCGGTCGTTCTCGACTATCTCTATCATCCGGAGGAGACCGTGCGGCGATACGCCGCGAACAGTCTCGGCTATTGGCCGGACAACGAAGTACAGAGCCGCCTCATATCGCTCGCCCGGGCCAAGGGGCCGAGCGATGTCGTCATAGATCGAACTCTGTCGACGGCTCCTGAACTGGCGGAAGCCATGCTTGGCCATCTCAACTCGGACAACCCAGTTATAGTGCGCGGCGCGGTGACCGCCGCTTCGCGTGTGGTCTCCAATCATCAGCGACTTTTCACCAGCGGCGCCCAGGCCAGGGCGGGAGACGCGCTTATCGCGGCGGCCGAACACGTTGTCCGTGTGGGAGACGGACAGACCATTAATAATTTCGCCGTGACCCTCGGCGCCCTGCGCGACGAGCGGAGCAACAAGATCCTGTGGGATTTTGTGCGGCGACGTGCGGCCTATCAGCAGTCACTCATCGCAATCACAATGCGCAAAGACCTGAAAGATTTGCCGGGCCTTGTCGAGATCCTCGACGCCCCCGCGACTGGCGATCCGCTCAGCGGCGAATTATCGTCATTGCCTTATGCGCTTCGTAACGCCTACGGCGCGGCTGCGTTGCCGGCTCTCGAAGACGCGTTGAAGAAATCCGGCTACGTTTGGGTGCGAACGAGTTGCGCGCGCGAACTCATTATCGAAAACCGTCCGAGCGGTTTCGCCTTTGTCGCCGACGCCATCGAGCAGGACCGGTTCTACAAACGCGAGATGATCGAATTCCTCCTGGGACGGTTTCCGGAGTTGCGCGGCGCGGGCGACGCGGCGGTTCTCGCTTTTCTAAAGCGGCGGACCGTCTGATCCCATCGGAGAACCGGCTCCGAATCCCCACTAAATCGCGCTGATATCGGACTAACGTGTTGGCGCCATGGAGAACTTTTATGATTCCAGCGATTTTGACCTTTCTATCTCTAATTCCTCGATACATCTCCGAAGGCCACGATTACAAGTCGCTCGACCTTGCGCATTTCCCAGAGACCGCAGGAACCATCAAAGGTATTGTCATTGACGCGCAAGACAGGCCGATTGCCAACGCGTCTGTCTCTGCTCATCGTCATACAAACCAGCCTCCGTCACGAAACGACCGCGCCGGCATTATGGCGGATCAGGAAGGACGTTTTGTTTTTTCCGGAGTAGAGCCGGGAACTTACACTGTGGTCGCTTTTAAAGAACCTCAATATCCGGACAGTTCCTTCTTCGGCATCTCTGAGATTTACGCAAAAGGAGCGCAGCGGATAATAACCATCGAAGCAGGTCAGACAGTCGACGGCGTGGTTCTCAAACTGGATCCGAAGCACAGCCTGCTCAAAATATTCGTGAAAGATGAAAAGGGTGCCGGATTCGGCGCCGGATTCACTTTCACCAATAAGAGCTCACAGTATTCCTTTCGGACCGGGGGCAGCGTTGACGGAAAGAGTGAGAGATGGTTGCCGCCGAATATACCGTTTGAGCTGACGGTCGAAGCGCCCGGTCACAAGGCGCAGAAGTTCGATATTGAGTTGAAGCCAGATAAGCCCCTCGAACTGGAAGTCATAATGGTTCAGAGCGATTCGAAGTTTGGCGCGCTCGAAATCTATGTCACTGACGCGAACGGTCAGCCGGAAACAGGCACATTGATCCTGATGATCAAAGAAAACGAGCATTCGGCAAAATTCGGAATACCTCTTGATTCCTCTGGGTTCAGACGATACTTCATCCCGCCTGATACTCCGTTTTGGTTTGAGGTGAAAGCCGGCGATCGCTCTGTATTTCATTCGAGGACTGTGAGGGGCGAAGAATGGATACAATTAAAATCGGGCGAAGTAATGACTGTGAGATATCCTTTCAATTCGCGATGATCTGCCATCGGAACAACGCCGCTGGTAGGGAATAGGAGTGTGAAAAATCTTCCCGTCGGTTGCGCGCGCGAAAATCTTCCCAAAGGTTTCCATCGAGACATCCTGTTGGCGTGGAGTATGTGAGTATGCAGGGGTGGGTGTCGCGCCATCAGATTCGGCGTCAGTATAAACGCGGCGCCAGTCGTCCTACGCGCCGGCTGTAAGCGGCATATTTTGCGCCGTACAATTTTTGCAGATGCGACTCTTCTAAAAAAATTCGGCGGCGAACTACGAGAATCCAACCTAACACCAATAGCCACCCGATTAAACTTGCATACATCAGCGCAAATCCAATTCTCAATCCGATTAATCCCGCGTATCTGGGGGTTGGATTGATTAGGGAAGACGGAATCAAAACTGTCATGGTAATTCCGAGAGTCAAAACCCGAAATTTGAGCGATGCTCTCGATGAGCGGCAAGGGAAACACGGCTTAGGCTCACTTACAGACTCTGTCCTGAACCTGGTTGCTTAACAAACCGCGATCAAAAGTTTATCCCCGGACGTAAATGTCACGCTCATTCAACAGAGCTTGAGCGTGACTTTTTCGCCACTGCTCAGAATGAGCGTTATCGTCTCAGGGCTGCGACTACAGCGGCTTCTATACTTCGGCGAAATGCTCACGATCTGTTGGCCTTCGGGAATGAATCTCAACAAATCTTCCCAGGAGAAATTCTTTGGGACGGCGTTCCCGATGATCTTCCTGATTTCCCGCTCGCAGGATTCGCCATAGCTTTCAGACATTTCCTCGTAGCTTCGCCCGGTGTCATTGAACGGATCAAATCCGGCCCAAGCCTCCGATCGATAGAATTCCTGCGGATCAGCGCCACCGACTGTGAAGTCAACGTCATCAACGTCCCAATTGCTGGCGTCGTTAAAGGTGAAGACGGTGTGCTCGCCGACATCACGCCATTCCGCAGGCAGTTCCTTTTCGGTTCCGAATCCCCACTGTCCGGCTTCACAAAAGATCAAGGGGCAGCCTTCGGGAAGTGAGACTTGCGCTCCCGGTTTCCACCAGAGATGTCGAACGCGAAGGCGTGATTCATCGGCCGACCGAAGCCGGTACGCCGTCCCGGTCAGTTCGAGGAAAGTGTGCAAGCCGTACTCGTCGGAAAGTACCGCTCCATCCTCCTGAACGACTTTCACGCATTCTGCGAGCAGCAATGGCGCCTGGTTGTAGGTGAAAACTTCTGGGGCGGCCAACTGCCCAATGTTGCTGGAATCATCGCCCGATTCGAACGGCCTGAGTCGAGCGGCTACAAAGACTGGAAGGTTTCGCGCCTGATCCGGATAAACCCGGTAGAAACATTGCAGCGCCTCCGGATTGAGTTCGCTTGCCGGTTTCTGCGTAAAGTATTCCGTCAGTGAGTCGCGGATGGAATCGAGCAGGTTTTGCAGTTCCTGGTCGTTTATTATGCCGCGTCGTGAAGGAGCCATCGGATTGACCGGTCTGCCGCGCCGGACTTCGAGATAGGCTTTGAAATAGCCGGAGTGGGCCACTGCAATCATCTGTCCATACCAGTTGATCCAGAGCCCGGTCGTCGTGGAATAGCCACTCTTGTCGTGAAGGCCGATGACGAGCCTGTTGTTCTGATATTCAGTCACGATCAACGAAACCTTGGGCAGCGCCTCAGTAGGGACGCTCGTCTTAACGGCGACATCATTCAATGTGATCTGAAGAAGATCATAATACCCGCGCGCCGGAGAGCGGGTAATATTCCATTCGCCGGTCAGCGTCTTGATGAGTCTATCGGTCAGTTCCTTCGAACAGGCGCCTTTGATGCTGACGCCGGGAACCGGAAAACCGATCTCCTTCAAATTATCTCGCCAGTTGATGGCGTAGTCATCTTCCCACCATCGCTTGGCGTCTAGCGTCAAGGCGAGAAGGTTTGAAGAAAAAGTCACTGACTCAACCTCTTCTTGAGCGAGCAGGGCTGTGAATCCAAGTCCCATCGGGTTCTGCTCCGTCTCGACGCGGTGATCCCATCCTGATTCGCCAAGCTTGATCAGCGCCTCGAAATCGTCTTCGTTTAGCAGTCCTCGCCCGTCATCCTGGTAGATGAATCCGCGTTCGTCAGTGGTGATCCGAGTGGTTCGCGCGCCTGCCCTTGCGCTATTTTGGATTAATTCTCCGATAACCTCGTTGACTGTGCCTGTGAAAGCCCGCTTGATGCCGAGTCGCAGGCGCGACGGATTGATGATCTCAGTGATTCGAGAAGATGACATACTGGAGACCTCATGTTGCGATGACGATTGATATAAAGAATGAGAGTTCGCCGGCCTATCTACTGGCCGTAGCCGAATGGAATCCAACGGAGCGGATCGGGCGGGAGCGCTCCTCGTTTGAGATTGAATATCCACCAGCCTCGCGCGGCCGTGACAAGCCCCCCTTTGCGCCCCCATTCGCTATAGTGGTTCATTCCTGAGTGATGCTTTCTGTGACACGGCTCGTGAACCTCGACGGTTTCAACTCCACCTTCAGACCTGGGCACAGGATGGTGTTGATGGACCTTTGCGCCTTTGCGAATCGGGCGCTGACAGAGGCCGCAGGTCTTCTTGTGATTATCCGAAGACGATTTGCGCTTCGACATGGAATCACTCCCTTCCTATGTTCATTCGCGATGGGATTAAGCAGATCGGATGGTTGCGTGTCCGAGATCTGCACTGACCTGCTAGCAGCCTTCTTTTTCCAATCGCTCGCTTTCGGCGTCGGTGTTGTTTGTTATAAAGGTGTGGGGATCGTAAACCGGCAGGCAATTACGGCTGAGTTGCGGCGGCGGCTTGATCGCACGTGTGTTGGGCGCGGCTGATCACATTTCTTGTTGAACGGCAGGGTGAGACGAACCTTCAAATTAACGAGACTGGCGAGAGGCAATGGCTTTTCTCAGTCGCGATCTGGCTTCAATTGGACATGGCGCGACCAGACCCACTGTATGCAAGAGCGACCAGATTCGCGCATACAACCCACCGGTCATCCATTCACGCGCAATCGCCTGAAGGCCCCGACTGCTTCTGGTGTCGGCCTCGTGTTGGTTCATGCGGCAATCAAAGGCCCGGCATCCGAACGGGCTGAAAGCATGTATGGCGCATCGCTTGTTCGCATCCAGAAACTTGCACGTTTGATCGGGCTTCCTTTGGGGGACAAGAGTCGGTATGCGCCCCAGTTTTTCCCCCATACTCACAATCGCGCCAGGACTTGCCAGTAGGTTTTCCATCGCGAATTGAATCAGATCGTCATAGCCTAGATGGGCGGCGATCACTTCAATATCGGATGGGACCAGATATGCCGGTAAAATTTCACAACAGGCTACGCATTGTTCGCATGCGCATTCCGTGCGAGCGAAACCGAATTCGTCTCTTGGCAATGTCATTGTTCATACCTCTCTTTCTCAAAAATCAGGCCAATCAGGCGGATCATCATCACTGCCTCCTACTAAAGTGAGGTGGGCAGGATTGCGGATCACAGGCGGCGCGCCAGTTTCCACTTCGGCCTGTCGCATCAATTCCTCCTGCCCATCAGTCTCTGTTTCCTCGACAGAGAAAGAGTCGCCGCTGGACGGAACCGCGTTGTTGTCGGCTACGCTCTCTGGCGTATTGACGTTGTTGTCTCCCTCATTGCTTTTCATACCTTTTGCCCTCCTCAAGCTAGACAAGGCATGAGGATGTAGCGTGTGACATAGCCGTCGTCCGCGTTTGGGCGCATCTCCACCAAAGAGTTTTCGTTGTTGTACTTGATTGTCAGCGCCGAACCTGTCAGCGCGCGGGCGAAATCCTGCAGGTAGCGACCGTTGAAGCTGATCGTGGTTTCCACGTCGACGGCGGAAGAAATCGGGATGATCTCTTCTTTGCCCTCGCCGCCGTTGTGATCAACGCTGAGGAGTTCGTGACTGTCAGGCGCGAAATGAAACTTGATCATTCCGAAATCGCGATCGCCGCCGTCGGCGCCGAATACCGCCATCCGGTTGATCGCCGCTTTGAACGCCTGGCAGTCGAGCGTCAGTTGGCGCTCGAAGCTTTTTGACAGCAAAGGCTCGCAATCGGGATACGCCCTGTCGATCAGCATGCTGGAAAACCGTCGCTCACCGGCGTTGACGAGCAATCGGTTGGAGTTGAGTCCGATCATCGCTTCGCCTTCGGACGAGCCGAGAACTTTGGCGATTGCGCTCAGACTGGTTCGAGGGACGAGCAGCGTGATCGGTTTCTCTTGAGTGACATCCGCCCTCTCGACACAGATCAGACGATGACCGTCCGTGGCGATCATCCGCGCGCCTTTGGGGCCGACGGTCAATTGCGCGGAGTCGAGCGCGTAGCGGCCTGAATCGCCGGTCCTTTGCGCGGCGAAGAGAGATGACTGGATCAACCTCAGCAAAACGTCGCGCGGGATCGGCGTGAACGATTCGGCGGCGGCGGGAGCCTCGGGAAAGTCATCCGGTGAAATCGCGTTGAGTTTGAACCGGCTGGCGCTGCATTTCAGCGTGGCGGAGTGTTCATCGCCGTTGATGGTGATTGTTTCAGCCGGCAATTGCCTGACGATCTCGCAGAACTTCCGCGCCGGCAGACACACGCTGCCCGCTTCAATCACGTCCGCGCCAATCTCGCATTGTAAAGTGTTGTTCAAGCTGGCGACTCTGAGAATTACCCGGTTGCGAGCGGCCTCGATCAAAAGGTAATTGAACGACGGCAGCAAGCTCTGCGGCTCGACGACCTCTGCCAGCAAAGCGAGTTCGGCCAGCAAGGCGTTGCGGGCGATCTGAATCTTGATGGTCTTCCCGATTGCGCCGACAACTTCCCCGAATAGATTTGAAGATGCGCCGGTCGTCTCGGTGTTTGCGCTGTCAAACATATCGACCTCCTTCTCAATTGCGGTCAGCTCCGATTCCTGTCTCGACGCGACGAGAGATCACTGTTCCCCCAACGTCGCGTTCAGACGCTCGATCAACGCTGACGCGGCTCTTCGCGAAATCTCGCTCAGATTGGCCTTGTACATCTCTTGGCAGGTGGCTTCGGGGTCGAGCTTCAGAGTCTTCGCCAGCCTGTTGATCAGTGCGAGTTGCTTGGGTGAGATTAGGTCGGCCAAGGTTTTGGCTATCGGGTCTCGCGGTGGTGTGGCAGGGGCGTTGTTTCCCATTCGCCTCGACGAATCATTCGATCCGTCCTCGTCGCGGTAGAGGTCGCGCGCGACGCCGAATTTGACCGCCGCGCGTTTGAGCGCGTCGTGCTCGGCTTTCTTGATGCCGGTCTCGCTGTCGGCAGGGCCTGTGCCTACGCCTTCGCGAGTCACGCCGTTGATCGTGATCGCGGCTGTCGCAGCGACGAAGTCACCGATCTGAACTATGCCGCGGACGGCGTGCGACCAATCGGGAACGATTCTGTCGAGGATGTCGGCCACAGTGTGCCACTCGACATAATCAACATAGTGGGTCTTGCCGGTGCGGTCGCGCCAGCCCTCGCGCTGTTTGACGTCTTCCTTCCTTATGCCTTCACTCAGTCGTTTGAGAAGCGATGAGAAACTGTTCTCCGCGGCAGGTTCTTGATGGACTGGCGTAATCGAGGTCTGTGGCAATGCGGCCAATTTGACCGGAGCGCGCTGATTTCCGTTGGCGTTCATAAGCTCACTTCCTTTCGTTTCGCAGATCGGTTTAGGCGAAAAATGATATGACCGCTCGCGCCGCCATCCGCTCATCTTTTTGATTCGGAGGTGTGATGTGATGATGTAACCGAGGACTGAAGAGGTGATTCGAGTCAGCCGAGGATGTTGATGAACTTGTCTTGCTTCAGGCTGACGGCCGGTCTGGTGAGCGGAAGGAAACCGGTCAGGCCGGCAGACTGGACGCCGGGCAAAGCCTGGATGCGCTCGAGCGCTTCCTGGAAATAAAAACTGCGTTTTGGCGATTCCGGCGGGTAATTAGTGTGGCTGGGCGAGAGAGTGAGCGTCAATACGCCAATGTCAGCACGGCGACAAATGTAAAGCCGGGATTTCGCCTCAGCATTAACAGGCCATACCGAACATCTTGAAAGAACGTATCGATGAATCTGATTCCTCGCATCTCGCGATTCGCCTCCTTTAGTAATGTGACGTTTCCGAACTGGCGGCGCGCGGCCCAGGCGGCCTCGGCCTCGGTCATCCCCTGGCGCACATACCGCTCGGCGAGCAGGCGCAGGTGCGTCTCGATCTCGTCGTCGAGCTCTAGCTCCGCTCTTCGATCCCCGAACAATCCTCGAAGTCTTGCCGCCAGGGCGCACAAAAAATGGATCATCATCTCTACTCCTAGCCTTCCAGCCTCAACAGGCGCCCAATCACGCCGGCGATCCGCTCCCAATTCTCCGTCTCGAGCGCGAGCTGTTTACGGCCGCTTTTCGTGATCGAATAGTACTTAGCCTTGCGATTCTTTTCCGATGTCCCCCAATCTGCAGCGATCCATCCCCGCTGCTGGAGCCGCAGGAGCGAGGTGTAGACCGTTCCTTCATTCAACTGCAGAACCTGCTCGCTCACTTGCTCGATCCGGCGGGCGATCCCATACCCATGCTGCGGCCCGAGCGCGTCGAGAACTTTCAGGACCATCAGATCGAGCGTTCCCTGGAGGACTTCCGACTTCTGCGCTTCTGTGTTTCTTCCTTTGGACATGCCAAGGAAGATACTATTCTTCCATTGGAATGTTCACAGGTAGACGACAAAAATGAGGCGCGAGGATAGAGGCGGCGCCCGATGCGCCTTTGCGTTCCAAAGGCAGGGGCCGATCTTGGGTCTTGGTGATGTTCAGGAAATTTCTCGAGTGGCGACGAAACGCCGGGTTGGCTTTAGAAGTTACGACGAAGATCAGTACATCATTGGTGGCAGAGGCCATCAAACAATCTATATCAGTAAACGATGTGACGATTTACACCGGTCGAAGAGTTGAAAACCGCTTGAGAAACGAAAAATTGTCCAGGCATCAGCTTTTACCGATAGCTAATCATTATTCGAAACAATTCACTTGCTTTCGGCATCCCGCAGCTTATCCTAAGCGCCAGCGAAGTAAACTATCCGGGGAGGCAGAGCCTGGCATGGGTGATTTCTGCCAGGCAGGCATCAGAGATTTGAGGCGGGAATGGGCGTGGCTAGTTCAGCAACTACACAGGGGCTCGATGAAGGAGATCAGAGGCTGCGTTGGTTCATCGTCGGCTGGCTCACGCTCTCGACGATCCTCAACTTAATCGACCGCCAAACCCTCTCGATTCTTGCCCCAACACTGCGGGACGAGTTCGGGCTGAGTAATCGAGGTTATGCGAACATCGTCAATGCCTTTCTCTTTTCCTACACGATCATGTACACGGTCGGCGGCGTGATGGTGGATCGGATCGGCGAGCGGATCGGGATGGCGGTCTGCATCCTCTGGTGGTCGGTAGCGGCGATGCTCCACGGTCTGGCGCGGGGGGCAGTGAGTTTGGGTATCTTCCGCTTTCTGCTTGGCGTCGGAGAGCCGGTCAATTATCCGGCGGCTTTGCGCGCCACGACGAGTTGGTTTACGAAGGCTGAGCGCGGCCTTCCGATCGCCATCTATTCATCAGGTAGCTCGGTCGGCAGCTTGATCGCCGCGCCTTTGGTTGCTTGGCTGACCCTGCATTACGGATGGCGGTTTGCCTTCTTTGCGACCGGCTTCTTGGGACTGATCTGGCTCTCGGTCTGGCTTTTGGTCTACCGGCTGCCGATGCGGGAGATCAACGGCGTTGGATCGCGAAGCGAATCTCCGCGAAGCGAGAGGCCAAGCCCAGCGCTCACCAACAATCCGGCCTCACCGCGCTTGATGGATTTGCTCAAGGATCGCCATGTCTTGGCCATCCTCCTGGCCAGATTCGTGACCGATCCGGTGTGGGTCTTTTTTCTTTTTTGGACTCCCGAGTACTTGAAAAGGGACTGGGGCTTCAATCTGAAAGATATCGGGCTGTATGCCTGGATCCCCTTCGTCTTCGGTGGTCTGGGCGGCGTACTGGGCGGGATGGCGTCTGACCGGCTGATTCGCGCAGGCTTGAGCCCGGCGGCGGCGAGAAGGCGACTGCTCTACTCGGCTGCCGGTTTGGCTCCGATTGGCATGCTGACGGGCCTGGTGAGTTCGGCTGGCTTCTCCATCGCCTTGATTGCCCTCATGGCTTTTGTCTGCTACGTCTGGTTCATCAACACGGCCGCGCTGGTTTCCGATATTTTTCCGGAGAGAGTGGTCGGCTCCATTCAAGGGCTGATGGGAACTACCGGATCCATCGGCGGAATGGTTTTCACCTGGCTCGCCGGACTTTTGCTCGACTCCTTCTCCTCCTATAAGCCGGTGTTTGTGATCGCGGGATCAGGACATTTGCTGGGAGCGCTGATACTGTGGTCTTTGATGAGAGATAAACGAGACTTGCTGAAATATGAAGATTACCGACTTGAAAGCCCGCACCGTAACCGTGCCGATTGAGGCGCCGCTGCGCCATTCGACCGGAGTGCATCCTTACTTTCAACGCACCATCATCGAGCTCTTCACCGACGAGGGCATCGTCGGGCTGGGAGAGGTCGGCGGCGGAGATCAGCGCGGAGCATTTGAAAAGCTCAAGCCGCGCCTCATCGGCGAAGACCCTTATCATCTGGAGCGCATTAAGCCGAAAGTTCTACGCCCCAGCTATTACATGTCGAACGCCAGGTTGTACGCCGCCATCGAGATCGCCTGCCTCGACATTCAGGGGAAGTGTAGCGGTCGTTCGGTCTCGGATTTGATCGGAGGCCGCCTGCGCGACCGGGTGCCTTTTTCGGCTTACTTGTTTTATCGCTACCGTGAAGGTGATGTTGGGGGTGAGACCTCTCCTGATGAGATGGCCAGTCACGCGCGTCAACTGGTCGAGCAGTATGGTTTCCGCTCCGCCAAGCTGAAGTGCGGTTTTCTCCCTCCCGATCACGATGTCGCGGCCCTCTATGCGGTGCGGGAAGCCCTGGGTCCAGAGTTCGGGCTGCGCATCGATCCCAACGGCGCCTGGTCGCGTGGCACGGCAATCCGTGTGGCGAAAATGATCGAGGACTGCCAGCCCGAATACTACGAAGACCCGACCTGGGGCCTGGAAGGCATGGCGCGGGTCCGCGAGCGGACGAGCATCCCGCTAGCCACCAATATGTGCGTAACTCACTTCGATCACGTCGCGCCGGCGGTGGCGATGAATGCGGTAGATGTGATCCTCACCGATATCTACTACTGGGAAGGGATCCGCGGCGTGAAGGCGCTCTCCACAATCTGCGAATGTTTCCGCTGGGGAGTTTCCATGCATAGCGGCGTGGAGATGGGCGTCACCTTAGCCGCCATGCTGCACACGGCGGCGGCGCTCCCGAATATGACTTACGATGCTGATGCGCACTACCATCATCTGCTCGACGACGTGATTGTGGGCGGCAAGATGAAGTATGAGCAAGGCTCTCTGCCTGTGCCAACGGGGCCGGGCCTGGGAGTGGAGTTGGATGAGGATCGGATGGCGAAGTATGAAGAACTCTTTCTGAAAAAGGGCGACTATATGGCGCGGTTTATGGAGGATACTCGCCAACCGGATTGGTTTCCCATCAATCCTGCTTTTTAGGAAAACGACACCGTGAGACTCAAGGATCAAGTAGCCATAATTACCGGAGCCAATCAGGGCATTGGCCGCGCTCTTGCCAAAGGCTTGGCGCGTGAGGGCGCACGGATAGTGGTGAACTATCCTCCCTGGGTTCCTACCGCCGAAGACGTCGTGCGAGAAATCGCGGAGGCTGGGGGCCAGGCCGTCGCGGCGCAAGCAGATGTCAAAGAGCTATCGGAACACAGCCGGCTCGTCTCCACAGCGCTGGAGCGATTCGGCCGGCTCGATATTCTGATCAACAACGCCGGCGTTGAGTTTCGCGAACCGTTTCTCAGCACTACGCCGGAAATCTGGGAAGCGACCGTGGGAGTCAACCTCAAGGCTCCTTACTTTCTCAGCCAGAGGGCCGCCGAGGTGATGATCCGCGCTGGCAGGGGCAAGATCATTAACCTCTCCAGCGTTCACGATACGGTCCCTTTGCCCGATCGTTCCGTCTATGCCATCAGCAAAGGCGGAATCGCGATGCTCACCCGTGCGCTCGCCCTGGAATTGGCCGAGCACAGGATCAATGTCAATGCGATTGCGCCTGGAGCTATCTTGACTGATCTGAATCGGGAGTCGCTCTCGATCCCGGAGCGTCGCGCCAGGCTGCTCGACCGGATTCCATGGAACAGAATCGGAGATGTCGAAGATATAGTTGGCGCGGCCGTGTTTTTAGCTTCGCCGGAATCAGACTATGTGACCGGGGCGACCATCTACGTTGATGGCGGGTTGCTCTTGCGGCGCATCTAAACTTTGCTGAGGAGTTGTAATGGATTCAACATCACCACTCACGACCGCGAATTTAGAAGAGGTTTGTGAACGTTATCAAAAGCTGTACGCCGGCTTGGTCTATGATGTCCTCGAACACCTTGGCTATCCGAACCAAGTCCTCTCGCATGAAATCACTTCGCTCGCTCCGGAAATGAAACTGGCCGGGCCTGCGTTCACGGTCAAGGGCACGACCACCGCCGAAAAAGATGAGTCGCTCCGATTCCGGCGACTGGAGGCGCTTAAAGAGATGCGCCATCCCTGCATTGAAGTGCGCGACCGCAGCACGCCCTACAACGTGGCGCTCTACGGTGAGCTGAGCGCCACGGCGGCCCGGGCTCACGGCGCGGTCGGGGCTTTAGTTGATGGCGGCACCCGCGACAGTGGGATGCTGATGGCGATGAATTTTCCGGTCTTCGCCCGGTATCGCAGCCCGATCGAGGCTTTCGGCCGCTGTGTTTTCCTCAACCATCAGGTTCCCATTCTCGTTTCCGGGGAATTGACCGAAACGGTGGTCGTCAACCCCGGAGACTTCATCTTCGGTGATATTGATGGTGTGATCGTCATTCCACAGCATCTCACCCTTGAGGCGCTCGTCGAGTGTGAACGCATCATCGATATCGAGGATGCGGCCCGGATCGACTTCGCCCGCGGCGATGATCCCGTTGAAGTCTTCAAACGACATAAGCGGCTTTAAGGCGCAGCCATAGACCATGGGAACGATGGGGACGATGGGAATGCCCCGGAATTCCATCGACGCAATAGGATGTTTATGGGCAGGCTGAAAAACCTGCCTTTGGGGGAGACAATGCGTAGGAGAGCGGACTTGCGAGTGTTTATTCTCTTTTCGTTTTTAGTCCTGAGCCTTTTCCCTCTTAACCAGAGTGAGGCTCAATCAACTGAGCCGGCGCCGCACGGTCAAATAGAAGTCTACCTTGTCCCCTTCTCGCACCTTGACTTCTTCTGGGGCGGCACGCGCGAGGAGTGCTTGGCCCGCGGCAATCGCATCATCGCCAAGGCCATCAACCTCGCCAACCAATATCCTGAATTTCGCTTTCTGCTCGAAGATGATGACTTCGTAGCCAACTATGTCGAGACCCATCCGGGTTCGCCTGAGTTGGATGACTTCAAGCGTCTGGTCAGAGAAGGGCGCATCGAGATCGCCCCAAAGTGGGCCGGGATCTTCCAGAATCTGCCGCCGGGCGAGGTTCTCGCGCGCAACCTCGTCTACGGTAAGCGCTATGCGCGGGCGGTCTTCGGCGTCGATCCGCAGGTGGCGCATATGGGAGATATTCCCGGCTTCACGCCGCAGTTTCCACAAATGCTGCGGCAGGCGGGGATTCCCTATATGGTCATGACGCGGATGGGGCCGAGTGACAAATTGCTCTTCAACTGGAAAGCTCCGGATGGCTCACAGGTTTTGGTCTGGAATACGCTGAAGGGATATGGCTGGGGGGCGCGGCTCGGCTTACACTCCGATCTGAATCAGGAGAGAAAAAAGACGTTGCAAAGGGAGCTGGAAGAAATACGCGCCACCACTCCGGGGCCAATCTTTATGAATTGGGGGACTGATTTGTGGGCGCCGACGGAAAAGCTGATTGAGAACGTGAAGGCTCTCAACCAGGATTTCGGCTTGGCGCGATTCACTTTTGCGACGCCGATAGACTTTTTCAAACAGGTCACGAAAACCGCTGCGCTGCCGGAGGTCTCTGGCGAGATCCCTTCGGCGTGGCCGAACGCGGCCACCTCGCTGCCGCACATGTGGCCGTTGGCAATCCCGGCCACTAATACTTTGCTCACGGCGGAGAAGTTCGCCGCCATCAATTACGCCCTCGGCTATGCTGACTACCCGCAACCGGAGTTTGAGTTCCTCTGGCGCAAGTTGATCGAGTCCATGGATCACAACCACGACGGCCAGGGCGGTACGATCGGTGATGACCGCAAGATCGGCTACTCGCAACTCGCCATCTTGCGCGGCGGCGAGATCCTGCGCGACAGCTTGCGCAATCTCGCCGAGCGGGTTGAAATCCCGATCCCGAAGAGCTTTCCCATCGTGGTCTTCAACCCGCTGGGTTGGAGGCGCAGCGATCTGGTCAAAGCGCATGTGACCTTGTACGGTGACGTTGCGCCCAGTGACATTGCGGAATACAAGAAAGGCTTGCGCTTGGTTGATGAGAAAGGTCAGGCCGCTCCTTTCCATCTGGAGCAGTACAGCGAGAACATCTCTCGCGCGCTCGAACTGGTCTTCATTGCGCATGATGTTCCGTCGCTGGGCTACAAGACTTATTACCTAACGCCGGCCGAGCGGCCGGAAGATCTGGCTAAAACAGCGGAGGTCAAGCTGGATCGCGACAATGATGTGAGAGAACCGCGCCGCCCGCTGGGGGCCGATGTTGTAGAGAATGAGTTCTATCGCGTCACGGTCGATCGAGCGACCGGCAGGGTAACGGCCTTCGATAAAGCGCTGGGCCGCGACGTCTGCAAGGACATGGAGATCGTCGCCGTCGAAGAGCGGGGCGGCAATTACGTGAGCGTCGAGCCGCCGAGCGGCCGCGCGATCTTCAACAGCATCAACCGCGTCGAATTGGAAGAGAACAACGCGGTGAGGGCGGTCATCAAGCTCACCGGGCAGATTGCCGACATTCCCATCATCCAGCGACTGATTCTCTATCGCGGCCTCAAACGGCTGGACCTCGAAAACACGCTCACCTGGAACGGGCCGCGATTCGTCCGGCTCCAGCAGTTGTTCCCCTTGCCGCAACCTGGGGCGCAAATATGTTACGGCGTGCCTTTCGGCGCGACTGCGGCTGACAATCTCATCCCTGGCTCTGGGCCGCATCTTCAGGATGAGACCAAACCTGAATCGTGGCGGCAATCTCGTCAGATCCAGGAATGGATCTCCGCCGGGACCTCGGACTCGGGGTTGACGATCGCGACTGATCATCACCTGGTGAAATTGGAGGAAGGCCTCATCCGCGCGGAGATGCTCAGAGGGGCGCGTTTCACTTCGGTGAAAGTAGCGCGCGGAGACGAAGTCACCTCTCTGTTTTATCCGCCGCCAGGGACCTATCTCTTCAAATACTCCCTCTCTTCAGGGCGTGGGGATTGGAAGACGGCGAAGTCTTTTCAAGCCGGGATGGATTTCAATAACTCTCTGATCCCAATCAGCGTCGTCGACAACATCTCTCGCAAATCGCTTCCGCCGACCCATTCCTTCGGCTCGTGGCAGGGGGAGAACCTCGTCCTCAGCGCGGTGAAGAAATCCGATCTGGAGGATGCTGTCTTGCTGCGCCTTTTTGAAATCAAAGGATCGGGAACCGAAACACATGTCGAGTTCCTCGGCCAGAGACGCAACTTTCAAGAGGTCAACTTGCTGGAGGAGGGGGCGGGGCGTAGCGAGGAGCAAGTGTTGAAGGTGAATCCCTATCAGATCAAAACGATCAAACTGCGAGTCGGCAGATAGAGGGGTGACCTGACTCCGGCGCACGAGCGAATTTCGCCGCGTTATACTGGGCTAGTCATGATCGTCCCGTCGCTCGTCATTTTGTAGATCTTTAGATAATTCACCGAAGTTCTTCACGATTTTATGGCGGTTTGCAAATGCGTGTACGGGACGGCAAGCGGTACGGTACGGGGAGCGTCAGCGACCTGAGCATCGATCATGTCACCACATGATCGATGCTCAGGTCGCTGACGCTCCCCGTACCGTACCGGAGATCGCGCCACTTTCCCGTACACGCAATCGCAAGTCCTGCCATTCACCTCACACGAACGACCTGCGCTTGCCAACCAATGTGGGATACGCGACCGTTAGCTCTTGTTTCACCACCGGCTAACGACCATTGAAAAACATTCAATTGTAGGGCGACAAACAGCAGTTATAATCTGTCCGCCAAAAGGGCTCTTGTTCTTGCGAGCCGTCGAGTAACGCCAGGAGGCGAACATCACGCGCCAAAGGGGGGTAAGAGTATGAATTGGGTATTACGTGTTCTCGTTACGCTTAGCTCGGTTTGCTGGGTGATCGCCGCTCCGAGTCCGACACTAGCTCAGTCCAGTTGTAACGCCTTCGCAGTCTTTGCCGTCGGCGGCGGTTACAACGTGCAAAACAACGGGTTCAATCTGCAGGGCGCCACGCAGTGCATTACCGTGAACAGCAGTGGCACGAACTGGAGCGTGACCACCACCGCCAACGTGCCCACCAACGGCGCGCCCAGCGGCTATCCGTCCATTTATGCAGGATGTCACTGGGGCACTTGCTCCCCGAATCAGCACGGCATGCCAATCCAGTACACCTCGATTACCAGCTCGCCGACCACCTGGAACGTAACCCCGTCGCCAAACGGCAATTGGGATATTGCGTATGACATCTGGTTCAACCCCAATTCTTCCACCAGCAATAACTCGACGGGATTGGAGCTGATGGTCTGGATCAACCACATGGGGAGCATCCAGCCTGCAGGATCGGTGGTTGCCTCCAACGTGACCATCGGCGGCATGACCTGGAACATTTGGCGGAGCGGGAGCACGCAGAATAGCGGCACCGTATCGTACGTCGCCACCAGCCCGACAAATTCGTTCAATTTCGATCTGTTGAACATATACAGGGACCTGGTGAACCGCGGTTATCTGTCGTCGAACCAGTGGTTGATCGACATCGAAGCGGGAACGGAAATTTGGACGGCTGGCAGTAACTTCGCCACGAACTCCTTCAGCGCCTGCGTGAATTGCGGCGGCGCGCCCCCGGCGGCGCCGACCAACCTCACCGCGACGGCGGCCTCCTCCAGCCAGATCAACCTGAGCTGGACGGGATCCTCGGGCGCGACGAGCTATAACGTGATGCGCTCCACCACCAGTGGCGGACCGTACAGCCAGGTCGCCAGCGGTGTCACGTCGACGTCCTTTTCGGACACCGGGCTGGCGGCGGGCACGACTTACTTCTACGTGGTTCAGGCTTGCAACGGCAGCGGCTGCTCCGGGAACTCCAATCAGGCGTCGGCTACAACTCCGTCAAACTCGCCTCCGCCAGCCCCGACGAACCTCATCGCGGCGGGACAAGACTCGCAGGTATCACTGACCTGGACGGCATCCTCCGGGGCGACAAGCTACAACGTGCTGCGCTCGACTACGAATGGCGGTCCTTACAGCCAGATCGCCGGCGGTGTGGCCACGACCAGCTACCTCGATACAGGTCTGACCAATGGCACAACCTACTACTACGTCGTGCAAGCGGTAAACGCCAACGGAACGAGCGGCAATTCAAACCAAACGAGCGCCACGCCCACAACGGCGATTTCCTTTGTCCGGGCCGCGCAACACTACAACGCGTCGGGCGGATCTAGCATTGGCGCGACCTTGGCCAATAACGCCGGGCATTCCTTGGTCGTGGCGTGCCGGCAAGGGGCCGACGCCACGTCGATTTCCGGGGTGACGGATAGCGCCGGGAACGCCTATACCCTGGTGAATAAGTCCTCCTCGGACGGCGCCGGAACACGGGAAACGGCTGTTTATGCAGCCACCAATATTCCGGCTTCTTCCGGCAATACGGTGTCGTGTAACTTCGCCTCCAACTTAAGCGCGGCGGAGGGCATCGTGGTTCTGGAGTTTGCGAATGTCGCTTCGAGCGGCGCGCTCACGACTACCAAGAATGGCGATGCGTTGATCTACGCCGTCACAACCAGCGGGGATGAAACCACGTGGACTCCGGCGAGCGGCTATACGATCCCGGCGAATGCGACCAATGCCAGGCAGGCGGTGGAGTATGCGATCGCGGGCGCTGCGGGAAGCAAATCCACATCGCTCTCCTGGGGCGTTTCGGCGGTCGCCAATGGAGTCTATTTGGCGCTGGCCCCCTCAAGCGGCGGAACGCCTCCGGCGGCTCCAACGAACCTGTCGGCGGCGCCGGTCTCTTCCAGCCAGATCGATCTGAGCTGGACGGGCTCCTCGGGCGCGACCAGCTATAACGCGCTGCGCTCCACCACCAATGGCGGACCGTACACTCAGGTCGCCAACGGAGTGACCTCGACCTCGTTCTCGGACACCGGGCTGGTCGCGAGCACGACTTACTTCTACGTAGTTCAGGCGTGCAATAACAACGGTTGTTCAGGGAATTCGAATCAGGCGTCGGCCACGACGCAGCCCAGTTCGTCCAACTGCCATGGCGGAACGCAATGCCTGAAGGGTACGCTGCCCGGCAGCCAAAACTACAGCAATACCTCGCAGGTGGCGAACGTATCCAGCAACCAGACCTACGTGGCTAGGATTTGGATCAAGGGGTCCGGCTCCGTGCAGTTGTATGTCAAGAACGGAAACTGGGGCCCCACAACGCTGGCAACCGTGCAATGCACAGCCAGCTCGAGCTATACGCAGTGCTCAACGCCGTCGTTCAGCGTGGGCGGCAACACGCAGTTGACGTTCATCCTTCAGGACAGCTTTGCGGGATCGGGCACGGTTTACCTGGATGACGCGTTCCTGGGCATTTCCGGTGGTAGCAATGTGCTATCCAATCCCGGCTTCGAGAGCGGAAGCGCAGGCTGGAGCATCAGTAACACCTCCACTTGGATCATCGGACATTTCTGACTCGCGAGTGAGCAGCGCAGTACGCAAAGATCCCGGGGCGCCTTGGCGGAATGACTCGGGCAGTGGGGTCAGAGCGCTGACCCGCTGTAGATCTTTAGATAATTCACTGAAGTTCTTCACGATTTTTACTGAAGTCCTGCGTGATTTCATAATGAGGGAGATGGCAGGCTGTACGGTCAATACAACTCGGCGCCGATAAGTCCGGCTGTAAATCGTCACATCGTTTGTCGAACGTCGTCACATCTTTCACTAAATCCACGTCTCAGGTCTTGTGTCCGTCAATGCGTAGCCATCTCAGGAGTTTTCAAACGTCGCTTGAAAACACGACATTGAAAAACTCTGGCATTGAAAGTAAAAGGCTTATAAAACCGAGCCTTTCTCGCCCTGAAAATGGACAAAGTCGAGCTCAGGGCACGTGCAGCTTCACCGTGCTGATCTCGTAAGGGGCGAGGCGCAGCGCATTTTGCTCGCCGCCCGGATTCTCTTCGAGCATATTGACCGCCTGGAAGCGGCGTTCCTGGCTAGTGAACCAGAGGGTCGTGTGCGCGCTCCGGCCGGCGGCTTCGAAGAGTCGCAGGATGACGGCGTTTTCCCGATCGGCCTTCTTGATCGCGCTGACGACTAGGTTGTCGCCCTCCAGCGAACAGAACGAGCGCTCCGGAGGCAGGGGCTTCGCAGAAAGTTCATCGACTGAGCTGAACGGGATCAGTGGCGTATTAAATGCCATCCCCGCTCGCCAGGACTTGGCCTCGGCCCAGTCGCCCTTTTCGGAGGTGAGCGAGTAGCGGTACACGTAAGCGCCTGCCGCCGGTTGCTGCACGAGAAAGGGCTTGCCATCCCGCACGGTGGCGGACGAGTTCCACCTGACACCGCGCATCATTCCGCCGCGGAGATCCGAGTCGGTCACGGTGAACATCTGGTGATCGGCGCTGATGGTCAGGGTCCAGTCGCTCGTTCCGGCCGAAATCCAGTCCTGGATTTGGCGCCATCCCTTCCAGACTTCGGGTGAGACCTCGTCGCCCGCGTGAGATCCCGAATTGGGCATGATGTCCTCGGAAGCGGCCGAGCCGAACGGCACACCATTCCGCACCTCGGCCCCTCGCTGCTCGAGCGGAAACACTTGCTCAAGTTTCATGAAATGGCCGGGAGTCCAGTCGACCGTGTTCTCGAAATCGATCCTCTTCAGATCCCGGTAGAGCATCACCCGCTGGACCACCGGAACGCCGCCGACATTGCCGGTGATTCGCATTACCATTTGCGCGGGCTTGTTCTCTTCGAGTTCGACCGAGGAGATCACGTTGATGATGGTCCGACCGGTTCGCGGCTCGCTGCTCAGAGTGTTTCCGCCGCGCTCTTCGGCGGCCGAGATCTCGATGTCTTGCGCCACCGTCCGGTTGAGTTCTTTGTCGAAAACCTCAATCCGGCCGGTCGCCCGATCTACGCTGACCCGGTAATATTCGTTCTCGACCACATTGGACCAGAGGATCCGCCGGGGATTCTTCACGTCAAGATCGCTGTCCAGCTTGAGCTGGCAAGCGGCGGGGAAGGTATCGGCCTGCGGCGCGGGAACCAGGTAGTAGGTCTTGTAGCCCAGCGAGGGCACGCCGCGCGCCACAAACACCAGATCTACGGCCCGCGAAATATTCTCGGTGTAGCCTTCGGCCTGGAAAGCGACGGAGGCGCCGGCCGCATCCACGAGGCGCATGGCCTTTTTGTAATCCGCAATGTCGCTCGGCGCCACGTCGCCATAGAGCGTCACATGCGCGCGTACCACGTCATCGCGAGTCCAATTCAATGGGTTGAAGACCACCACCGGAACACTTCGCGGGAACGGCTGCGCCACCCGCTCGGCGATATTGCGCAGCGATTCCCGAAGAATCTGCCCGCCCTGCAGCATGGCCGCCTGCGCGTAGCCCACCTTGCGCTCGTCTCCAATTTCCCCGCCCTGGCCGTAGTTGTTGTGGTCCATCGCTTCGAGCGCCTTCCTCCACAGCGCATCGAACTGCGGCTGCGGATACGGGGCGTACCCCAGGGCATAATTGATCGCGGCGAATTTCTCGGCCGTCACCAGCGTGTCTGCGGCGGTGATGGCTGGGGGCCAGTTCTGCGCCATCGAGCTGATGATGTTGGCCCACGAGGACGGGATCTCGCCTGAGATGTCTGGAATGCCAGGCGCTTCTCTAGCCGCGTCAAAATATTGCTGAGCGATGGCGATCCGAAAATGCATGGGCGCCAGGCGTTGGTTCAGCAGGGGAATATTCTCGATCACCTTTTCGCTGGGGGCGAACAGGTCAGTCCCCCAACCCATGTATACTGGCCCTGGGCTGTAGCGTTGGACGGCGGCGACCTCGCTCCCGATCTCGGCGACTCGCGTATCATCCAAGTCGCGATGCAGTCCGAGGCTGACGCCCCACCCGTATCCCTTCAGCGTATTCCAGATCAGCACGCGGGAGCCGTCCGGCGCCTTCCAGCGAAAGAGCGCATGATCGGGAGGACCCATGCGCGTCATGACCATGAAGGGAATCTCGGATTTCTCAAGCACCTGCGGATATTGCCGGTAAAGCCCGGGATGTCGCCGAGGTGCGCGACCTGCGGATCGACGCCGAACACGTCACGGGCGAAGCGCTTGCCATAAACCAGGTTCCGCACCAGCGCTTCGGCGCGCGGAAGGTTTTGATAAATCGCGGCACACTTGGGCGCGATCTCGATGCGGCCTTGCTTGACGAACTGCCTGAATTTCTCCAGTTCAAGCGTGCCGCGGCGGCTTTCGACGAAGTTATTGACGAAGACATCGTCTTCCAGCAGAAAGCGGAAATCCGGATGCTTTTCCGCCAGTCCAATAGCTTTCATGATGATCCGGTTACCGCGGCTGAGGCATTCTTCCTGGGTACTGCCCCAATAGAGATCGAGGTGCGAAAACGGCGCCACATAGACCTCACTCTTCGCCGGGGCGCTTTCCGGGCCCGTCTGCTGGTCGTCTGCGCGGCAATCGGCCACGGCATGAGCCAGAGCAAAAGAGTGATCTCAATAATTCTTCGCGCTCGCATTTTTCCCCCTAGAGGCCTGTGGAAGCATTGCAATTCCTGCCCTCTCGCGCATGCGTGGCGACGGGAGGCGCACCTGGCAGCTCCGACTTCACATTCGAGTAGTGGCTATCCGCCCGGCCAGGCGCTCTGAGAGTATTCAAGCTAAATTAAAGTCGCAGGATAGGCTGTATGGTAAGACGATCGGAGATAAACACAAGCAAATTGTTTTGAAAGGTTATTCACTTCTAGTTAATATTCAGCCGATCACGGTGAACTTCAGCTTCCTCGGCTGGCTGGACGCGTACTCTTCCATTTCCATTTCCGCGCGACTTCAAGGAAGGCGACGACCGGCTGAGGCACATAGTTGAGTTTCCTGGTCACCAGGGCGACTCTAGCGGACAACGGCGGCTCCTGTTGGTGGATGAGCGAGAGCGTCTTATTCTTCAGTTCGGCCTCAATTACCCACAGCGGCAGTAGCGACACACCTAATCCTGAACGGATCATAGCTTTGATCGCCTCCGGCGTATCGAAGCGCATGACCACTCGCGGGCAGAACCGGTTCTCCGCAAAATAGCGATCAATCAAGTTTTCAAAAATAGACCCCTTCTTATACAAAATGAAGGGAAATTCTTGCAGCCCCTTAAGTCGGCAACGCCGCGGGAGTTCCTTCATCCCGGAGACTAGAGCGAAATCAAAATCCCAGGCGGCCTCGATCAAGAGGCCCGGTTCTTCCAACAGCTCCGAAGAGATCAGGAAAGTCAGATCGAGTGATCCTTTGCCCAGGCAATCGAGCAGGTGCTGAGTATTGCCGGTTTCGATAAACAGCTCAATTTCAGGAAACAGATGGCGAAATTCTTCGAGCAGTGAAGGCAAGAGATAGCTACTCATCGTCGGCCCGGTCCCGATCCGTACCAGTCCATGTCTTAGCCCCTTCCACTCACTCAAGGCGCTCAAGGCAGTGTCGTACTGCGCGAAGAGATTCTTGATGTGCGGGAGCAGGACCTCCGCCGCCTGAGTCAGTCGCAACTGGCGCCCGACTTTCTCGTACAGCCGGAGGCCTAGCTCATCCTCCAAAACTTTAAGCTGTTTGTGGATGGCCGCGGCGCTCAAATGGAGCTTCTCGGCGGTGCGCGTAATGCTGCCCACCTCCGCCAGTGTCACCAGGCAACGAAGTTCGCGCAATTCCATAGCTGCTTTCCAAGCAAAGAAGTTCGATGGCGCATTTTAACCGGGAGTGAATGATCTTTCAAAACAATTCGCTTGCGTTTATGACAGGCCGTTCTACCATAATTTCCTTGCGGCTTTAGTCAAGAGTCACAACCAGACCTGATGCAAAGCTTCTCGCGACTTTGCTCTGCCGGGTTCCATAATCTTCCGGGCGGCAATCGCAGAATCGGTCTCTCGCGACGCCAGTCTTCGCGGCGCCTGATCCTGATGAGTCGAGGAAAAGCTTTCGCAACGCCAACTTCGCCGGCCGCATCCTGAAGGGGGAATGAAAGCCATGACGAGGAATCAGTTCTACCGAACGAGCCGGTCTTGGTCGGGGCCAAGACATGTCCTGCTGCTCACTCTCACCGCGCTAGCCCTCGCGATCAACAGTCTCGCCCAGGTCTCCACCGGAGCCGTCACCGGCACGGTCAAGGACGCGACGGGCGCAGTCTTGCCCCACGCGGAAGTCGCGCTGATCAATGTGAACACGAATGAGAAGCGAATCCAGGTGACCAACTCTGAAGGCGGCTATGTGTTCCCGGCCATGCAGCCTGGGACCTATCGCCTGGAAGCGCAGCTTCAGGGGTTCAAGCGCTTTGTGCGCGATCAATTGGCGGTCGAGGTCCAGCAGCGACTGGAGATCGAGATCGTACTCCACATTGGAACAACCAGTGAATCGGTGACGGTGAAGGAAGAAACTCCGCTGTTGCAGCCGACCACTTCCTCGCTCGGCCAGGTGGTCGATAATCGGAAAATCCTCGATCTGCCATTGGTTGGGCGCAATACTTTGGGGCTGATCGGGCTGACGGCGGGCGCACAGCCGGTGGGGCAATTCGGCGGCGTCCCCGCCCGCACGAATGCTTATAACCAGGGTTTCTTTTCGACCTCGGGCAGTCAGGTGCTGACCAACGAGACGCTGATCGATGGGGCGCCGGCCAATGCCGCTCTCTTCAATGCGCCGGCCTATGTCCCGGTAGTGGATGCGGTGCAAGAGTTCAAGGTGCAGACCAACAGCTTATCGGCCGAGTTCGGGCGCACAGGCGGCGGCGTAGTTAACATCATCATGAAGTCCGGCGGCAACGAGCTTCACTGCAGCCTCTATGAGTTCTTCCGCAATGACGCGCTCGACGCCAACAACTGGTTCAATAACCGCGCCGGCCGGCCCAAGCCTCACAACACCTTCAATCAATTCGGCGGGACTGCAGGCGGGACGATCACCATCCCCCGGCTTTATCAGGGGCGTGATAAAAGTTTCTGGTTTTTCAGCTATGAGGGGCTGAGAGAACGCCGAGGCCTGACACAACTCTTCACCGTCCCGACGCCCGAACAGTTGCAGGGTAACTTTTCGCACACGTTCAACTCTGCCGGCCAACTCATCCGTATCTTCAACCCGTTTACCATGCGCCCGGACCCAAATAACTCGGGCCGGTTTATACATGACCCTTTCCCTGACAATCGCATTCCGGCCAACCTCATCGACTCGGTGGCGGCGAAGGTCCGCTCTTTGTGGCCGGCGCCAAACACGGCCGGGGACCCGCGCACAGGGGCCAATAATTTCATCGGCCAGGGTAGCGCCCCGAATACGCAGGATCAATTTACCGTCCGCCTGGATCACACGATCAGGGTGAAACATAAGCTCGCCGGTCGCTTCTCCTACAGTGACGTCGGTCGTGGGGCGGTGGACTTCTTCGGCAATGGGGCCGGTTTTGTCAACCCGGGCGGGGGCGGTGTGCCGCTGGTCTTCAATGCCCGGAATTTCTCCTTCGATTACAACTACACTTTCAGCCCGACGCTGCTCTGGAATTTCCGTTACGGTTTTGTTCGCCAGTTTGTGGGCAAGACCCCGGCTTTGACAGGTTTGGATTTGACGACCATCGGCTTCTCCCAGGAATTTAACCGGCAGGTCTTCCTTCATGCGATCCCCGCTTTTCAACCATCTGGGTTTCGCGCTCTGGCGCCGGCCACTTCCGACCTGATTCAACGGGCTGACAATACGCATGCCTGGCAAGGGAATCTGACCAAGGTGCTCACCAAGCATGAGATCAAAGCCGGCGTGGACCTCCGCTTCATTCCGGTCAATGAGCTGCAGCCGAGCGCCCCGCAGGGAGTCTTCAATTTCGACGGCCGTTTTACGAGCGAGGACCCGCTGCGCGCGACCGCGACCTCAGGTTTCAGCGTCGCTTCGTTTCTGCTGGGGCTCCCTTCTTCAGGCTCGATGGATTTCAATCCGGCGATTTCGATCTCCAATAAATATTATGGCGTCTACTTCCAAGACGACATCAAGCTCAACCCTAAGCTGACTCTCAATCTCGGCCTGCGCTACGAACTGGAGACGCCGCGCAACGAGCGATTCAATCGCTTGAGCTGGTTTGATCCTGAGGTGGCCAGCCCCCTCGGCCCGCAAGCGGGCATCGCCGGATTACGCGGAGGACTCCAGTTCGTCGGGGTTGATGGCCACTCGAGGCGACAAAAGGAGACGGATAAAAATAACTGGGGTCCCAGATTCGGCTTCGCCTACAGTCTCAATCCGAAGACCGTCGTCCGCGGCGGCTACGGCGTGTTCTTCTTGCCCACGACCGGAGACGACACCGGACGGAATCTGGGTGGCGAGGGCTATTTCGCGAACACCTCTTTTCTCAGCTCGCTCGACGGCGGGATCACGCCGGCGGATCGCTTGAGCAATCCGTTTCCCCGCGGAGTCGCTCAGCCTCCCGGCAACAGTTTAGGATTGCTTACGCTGGTCGGGCAGGACATCACGACGGTCCTCAGAACCGATCGCAGCGCCTATGCGCAGGAGTGGAACCTGAACATTCAGCGCGAGCTTCCGGGCAATCTCCTCTTCGATATGGCTTACGCCGGTAATAAAGGCGCGAAGCTGCCAATAAATATCCAGCTCAATCAACTTCCTGATCAGTATCTGGCCCTAGGATCGGCGCTGCTAGATCAAGTTCCGAATCCGTTCTACCCACTGATCAAGGTCGGCGTCTTGAGCCAGCCGAAGGTGGCGCGCGGGCAACTGCTCCGGCCGTTCCCTCAGTTCGGGGCCATCAATCTGCGCGGCGTCCGCGCTGGTAACTCGATCTATCATTCGATGCAGCTCAAGGTCGAGCGCCGCTTCAGCGGAGGCTTCAGCCTGCTGGCCGCGTACACAGTCTCAAAGCTGATCACCGATACGCCTTCACGCTTGGCGATCAATTTTGCCAGCCCTGAGTTTCAAAACAGCAATAACCGCCGGGCCGAGCGTTCGCTGGCCAACATCGATATCCCTCAACGACTCGTCCTGAGCTACAACTGGGAGCTGCCATTTGGGCCAGGCAAGCCTTTCCCGAGCGGACTGGGAGGCGCCGCCGCGAAACTGCTTGGCGGCTGGCAGGTCAACGGAATCACCGCGATTCAAAGCGGGCCGACACTGGGACTTCAGACCTCGGTCAATCAGACCAACTCTTTCGGCGGCGGCTCACGGCCCAATTGGTCAGGCAAGAGCGCCAAGCTCGGCGGCCCGACGGTTGAGAGGTTGGATCGTTACTTCGACACTTCTGTCTTTTCGCAGCCGCCCGCTTTCACCTTCGGCAACACGCCGCGGACTTTGCCTGATGTGCGTGCGCCTGGGTTGGTGAACTTCGATTTCTCGCTGATCAAAAATACGAGGATGCGCGAGCGCGTCAACGTCCAATTCCGCTCGGAATTATTCAATCTCCTGAATAACACCAATTTCGGCGCGCCGGGGACCACTTTCGGCATATCGACTTTCGGAGTGATCAGCTCGGCCGCCGACGCGCGCACGATTCAGTTCGCTTTGAAAATCCTCTATTGAAGATGTTCCAAAAACGAGACCCCCAAAAGGGGGGATAGCTGTAATGACGAAATAAAGTCGTGAACTAGACTGCCGCTAACTTCTTGATTTTGCGTAGCGGATCGACCGGCGAAAGCGCGATAAAGTCGTGAACTGGAAGCCTGAGTCGCTCGCTTCGAGGCGGTGTAACGAGTAAATAAAGTCGTGAATTGAGAAGATGGGCGAGTGCTCGATTGACAAAGGCGACTACCCTCAACCATTCGGCAGTCTCGTTATGTATTGAGAAACTATCTATATCTCGCTTCTCGCAAATAAGTGAATGGGCGTCTGGTAGACATACAAGACACCCCTTGGGTGAGAATGTAGTTACCGACTTTATTACCCAGCTACAGAGTTTATTACCGAGTTACCAACTTTATTTCATCACTACAGTTGATGTACCGCGGGAATAAAGTCGGGAACTCGGGAATAAAGTCGGGAACTCGGGAATAAAGTCGGGAACTACGTTCCCACTAAAAGGGCATCCTACAGATCTTCCAGGCCCAGTCTCAGTAGTCCCAAAATTCCGGCGTCATGCCGTCATGATGGCGCCGCCGCTGGCGCTCTGATTTTATTCACCGTGCCATAGATACGTTCTAAAGCATGTTTCAAAAAGTTGAGAAAGCGCACTTGGCGAAACAAAA
>WNFU01000540.1_pt1 | contig 87810 bp, 81 predicted proteins | sample 5400121 | NCBI WGS metagenome assembly WNFU01 (sample SAMN13153360, study PRJNA577476) | soil metagenome | isolation source: 100 cm soil or saprolite under grassland replicate 1 | place: USA:California | collected 2016-06-15
AATCGTGTTCAACTCGTTCACGAACGATCTAAGCCGTCATGCACGGAACTCCTGAGCAGCGATGACCGCGCCGATGTCCCACAGGGTGTGGCCCTCGGGCGGCCGAACCCTTTTCTGACGCTCGGTTTCGTGCCGCTCGGCGCTGGCCCTGAGCTAGCTCCCCATCGCCATCCTCCGGCCCGACGACTCGATCGACGTGGAGAAGATCTTCCACGACGAGGAGTCCGTCCGGCGGTTCGTGCACCGCTTCCCGGAGCGACGGTCGCTCCGCGCATGCTACGAGGCCGGGCCCACCGGCTACGGCCTGTACCACCTCCTGCACACCCTGGACGTGCCGTGCGAGGTGGTGGCCCCCTCGCTCATCCCCAAGGCCCCCGGTGACCGGGTGAAGACCGACCGCCGGGATGCCCGTAGGCTGGCCCGCCTGCACCGAGCCGGGGAGCTCAGCCCGGTCCGGATCCCGTCCCCGGAAGAGGAAGCGGTCAGGGACCTGTGCCGGGCCCGGGTTGACCTGGTGGAGGACCTCGACCGGGCTCGCCGGCGGCTGGGGGCATTCCTCCTGCGCCATGACCAGGTGTGGCGAGGAGGATCCCGGTGGACCCTCAAGCACGATGCCTGGCTCCGATCCCTGAGCTTCGGGGATGCGGCGCTGGCCTCGACCTTGTCCCACTACCGGGCGGTGGTGGAGGTCCGGACCGCGGAGCTTGGTGCCCTGGAGGAGGAACTCCTGCCCTACTGCGACAAGGACCCGTTCGCCGCGGCGGTGGCCCGCCTGGCGGCGTACCGGGGGGTGGCCGAGGTGGGAGCCCTCACCCTGGCCTCGGAGGTGTGCGGCGGCGGCGGTTCCCCTGGGCCGCCTCGTTCATGGGCTTCGCCGGCCTGGGAGTCTCGGAGTACTCCACGGGGGGAAGGACCCGCCGGGGCCACATCACCAAGACTCAACAGCTGCTCTCCCGCTCGGGCGTCCTCGCCCGGGAGCCGCCGGGTCCGAGATGTGGGCCCTTTGCACCAACGCGACTACAGCAACTGCACGTTGCCGGCGGACGGGACCTAAGCAGACAGTGTGGAATCGCCGTAGGCAATGGCGGGAGACGAACGGGGAGATGAGTCGGGGGGTGGGCACCGCACAGAAGCCTGGCAGTCCTGCACGATCGACCCCGCACCAGGCAAGCGTTTGCGGGCCGGACCACCTGGCTCGGACGCCGATGGCCCCTCGATCACGACGTGGCTGACAGCGACCTTCGGACCGCGCGACCATCCTCGGGACCCAGTGGCCGGGTCGCACCGGCGCCCGCCGCGGGGCAGGCCGGCGCCGGGATCCGCCGCCGATGGAGGCGCCGTCTCTTCGTCTTCGGCGGTGGGAATGTCCTAGTGGCGGGCCTGCTGGCCCTGGGTCTCATCCCCGCCACGGCGGCGCGCGCCCATCTGCTCGAGGGTCAGCGCGCGATGGATCGTGGAAGGGCGGCCCTGCTCGCCGGGGACATGGTGAGGGCCCGGGGGTCGTTCCGGTCGGCCAGAGCGAGCTTCCTCCGAGCCTCCGATGACGCCCGGAATCCGCTGCTCACCACCACGGGATCCTTGCCGCTCATCGGGAGGACGCCGGACGCGATCCAGGCCCTGGCCCGAGCCGGTGTTGGCATCGCGGATGCGGCACTCGTCCTCGAGCGCGGGCTGGAGGCCCTCCCGGGAGGGCTCGCCGGCCTCTCGCCCTCGGGAGGATCGCTCCCGGTCAGGGGACTCGAGTCCCTCAGTCCGGCGGTGGGCAGGGCCGCCGCTATGGCCCGGACCTCGCTGGAGGAAGTCCGGCGCACCGCCTCTTCATTCGTGCTCGGGCCGGTCGCCGAGGCCAGAGAACTGGCGCTCGAGCGGCTCGCCGCTGTGAGCGACAGCCTTACCTCGGCTGCTGCCGTGGTCGAGCGGATGCCCGAGTTCCTCGGCGTCCGGCAGACCAGGAGATACTTCTTCGGCGCGCAGAACCCCGCGGAGCTCCGGGGGACCGGCGGCCTGATCGGCGCGTACTCGATCCTCACCATCCGAGACGGGACGCTCAGCTTCTCGCCGTTCACGACGCCCACGTCGCTCGGCCGCGCCCCGCTCGATGAACTGCCGGGGCCGAACGACGACTACGAGAGGAACTACGCCGGGTACCGGGCGGGCGACGGGTTCTGGTGGAACATCAACATGATCCCCGACTTCCCTTCCGCCGCGGCCGCCGTCGAGGCGTCATACGAGCGGTTGAAGGGCGTCCACCTCGATGGCGTGATCCTGACCGACCCCTACGCCCTGGTGCGCTCCACCCATCCAGACATCACGCTCGACGCGACGGACGTGGTGCCATACACGACGAACCAGGCGTACGTGGATTTCCCCGATAGCGCGACGCGCAAGCTGGTGCTGGGCGACGTAAGCCGGCTCGTCATCGAGAGGTTCATGGGGGCGGATCCGACCCCAGCGGCGGTCCAGGCCCTCGTGGAGACCGCGACCGACGGGCACCTCCTCCTCTACTCCGACGATCCGGTCCTGCAGCATGCCATTGGGAACACGACGGTCGGCGGGAGCTTCCGCACAGCTGATGGGGACTTCCTGTCGGTCGTGCAGAACAACGCCGGAGCGAACAAGGTCGACTTCTACCAGGACCGATCGATCACCTACGCCGTCCAGCTGGAGGAGGATGGGAGATCGTCCGCCACCGCCGCGCTCGAGCTGATGAACCACGCCCCGGCCTCGGGGCCCCCGAGGTACGTGATCGGCCCGCACGGCGAGGACTCTGACGCGGGGGAGAACGTCAGCATCCTCAACCTCTATTGCGGTCGGGGATGCCGGCTGGACGAGGGCCAGCGTGATGGGAGCGCGGAACCATTCTCGCTGGGCTACGAGCTCGGTCACGCGTACTTCCAGGGCTTCGTCCGAGTCCCGAGCGGGGGATCGACGGAGCTTCGCTATGCGCTGCACACCGAAGCGGCGTGGACGGGAAACAGCTCCGGAGGCGTCTACCGCCTGACGTTCGTGAACCAGCCCACAATCCGGCCGACCCGGCTGCGTATCGAGATCGAGCCGCCGCCCGGCATGGAGCTCGTACGGGCTTCCGGCCCCCTCGAGATAACAGATGGGAGCGCGGTCTGGGATGGCGTCCCGGGGAGCCGGCTCCAGCTCGAGGTCAGGTTCCGACCGACTCTCCCCGTGCGTATCTGGCGGGACGTGGGGCGGTGGCTGTCCGGTCCCGCGATCCATCTGTGATGCGGTCGCCCGAGCGGCCTCCGCTGATCAGGCCGCGAGATCCTGTCGCTGCACGGCCACGCGGTTGGCGAAGACCACCAGGCGATGCGATGCCGAGAATCTCGGAGAGCACGTCGTGAGGACCAGCGAAGGCCGCTTCGTCTGATCCAGCACCCACCCTTCCGACGGGAGGATCACGGCAGAGCCGGTGACCCGGTAGTCGAAGGTCCCGAACTCCGTCTCGAGCTCCACGAGGTCCCCGGACACGAGGTGGTCGAGAGACCAGAAGGGATGGAGGTACGTCGTCCGGTGACCGGCGATCCCGACCCGTCCGGTGTGATCCCAGGGATAGGCGGTACCGGGGTAGTGGCCAGGACCCTTGGTGAGGGATTCGGTGTCCGTCCCCTCCACCACGACCATGTCGAGATGGAGCTTGGGGATCCGAAGGATCGCGACGGCGCCGCCGGGAATCACGACACCGGTGGACCGTTCGCGCGGGCCGGCTGCTCCTCCGCTGCGAGCCAGCCCGGCGTCGGGAGGAGGCGGGACACCATGCCACCTGGGCTCATCGATCCGGGCCTGGATCTGCTGGCGAAGATCCGCCTGCGCGTGTCTCGTGATGATCCCGGTGCCCCACAGGAGCCACCACAGGTAGCCGCCGACTCCCAGCGCGGCGACCAGGCACAGGACTCCGAGGACACGGAGGGCGCCGCGGAGCGAGGGCGCTCCAGCGACGCGGCGCCGAGCGACGGATCGGTCGGCGACGACGCGATCGCTAGCGAGAGCCGTTCCGCCCTCGACTAGGTCCGGCTGGCGCGACGGCGACTCAGCGCGAGGGCGAGGATACCGACGACGAGCAGCCCGGCCAGGAGCAGGATCCCGTTCGTGATGCTTGCGCCGGTGAATGCGGGGTTCGTGTTCCCGACAGGATCCCCCGGGTTCCCGGGCTTGGGGGGATACGAGGCCAAGGCCGGCACGGCCAGGGCCACGCAGAACACGACGGTTGTCAGAGTCCCGAGCAAGAGACGCTTCACTGTGCGACCCTCCTACTGGTCGAGGTAGAGATGCCTCCTGGCTGCAGGATGGGCCACGCACACCACCGCCACACGCGTCAGTGGCCGTAGGCCGTCTACGCTGGTGAGGACAGGCCCGGATGGTCAGAACCCACGGATCTCGATTCGTATCCTGAATGTCGTGCCGAACCCACCGGTAAGGCCAGACCTGGCAACATCAGTTCCCCGCGGGCATCTGGCTCCAGCTGCGTCTTAGCTCCACTCGCCCACCAGCGCCCTGGCCGTTTGTTCGGCCGGTAGCTCCGTCCCTCCATCTGGCTCGGCGAAGACCCGGGCGCACTTGGCGAAGAGAACGGAGTGCCCGCGCCCGCAGGCGGCGTGGCCCAGGGCCTGGGCCACGTGGGTCTTGCCCACCCCCACCGGTTCGTACAGGATCACCGAGTGGCCGCCCGCCACGAACCGCAGCGCCGCGAGGTCCCGGATCAGGGCGGCCGGGACCTTCGGGTTGAAGGAGAAGTCGAACTCCTCGAGCGTGACGCGCTCCTCGAACCGGGCCCGGCGCACCCGCTCCCCCAGCGACTTGGCGGCGCGACGGGCGATCTCGCCCTCGCACAGGACCTCCAGGAACTCCAGGTGCCCGAGGTCCCCGGCCCGAGCCTGAGCGAGCCGGGCGTCCAGGGTGTCGAGCATCCCCGAGAGCTTCAGCCGGCGAACGGTCTGGGCGAGGTGGTGGGCCGGGTGTCATCCCGCCACCTCCTGGCCCACGATCTCGTCCCGGCCGCGCAGGAAGGCGGGGGTCCCGGAGTCCGTGGCGACTCGGCGGCGGCCCTCTCCAGCCCCGACTCGAGGATCCCCTTGATCGTGCGGTAGGAGGGGTCTCTGGCGGCGAGGCCCGAGCGCACGCCGCCTCGGTGCGCTTGGGCCGTGGCGCTCCGCGAGATGAAGCACCCCCTGGGCGGCCCGCAGGCGGTGCAGCACCCCCACGGCGAGCACGCCGGCGGCCGATCAAGGAGAAGGTGGGGAAACGGATCTCCGGCGCCACCAGCTCGGGAAACCACATCCGGACGTGGGCCGCCCACTGCTCGGGGGAGACGGGCGGCCCGCCCGGGACCAGTCCGGCCGCCCGTGCGGCGCAGACGTACTTGCGGACAGTCTTGGGGTCGATCCCGAGGCACCGGGCCACCTCGGCCTTGGGCCGACCCGCGTACCAGTGCATCATGATCTCGGTCACGTCGATCGCCACCAAGCTCCTCCCGGCCATGCGCTCCTCCCGCCCTGGGGGGCCGGTCGGAGCATCCGACGACGGATGGCCCGGCACCAGGGTGGTCGGCGCTGCTGCGCCTGCTCCACGCCGGGTCGACCAGGTAGGGAATTCCGTGACGCGACGGCTAGGGAATTGCGTGACGCGGAAGGCCCTCAGGGAGGGAATTCCGTGACGCTCGACACCCTCGGCCACGGCGTGCGGCTTCCGAACCCGCGCGTGTCGCTGAGTGTGAAAGGGATGTGTCGCAAACGCCATTCGCGCGTTCCCGCTCTCATCTCCCTCTCGAGCACGCCCCTCACCGTGCCCATCATCAGTGCCTCACGACGGTCCGCGGCTCCCCCGCTCCCGCAGCCTGCGACCCAATTCGGCGACGTGCCCGCACCGTGCAGTCGAGAGCTTGCTTTGCTCCAGCCTTCCGTCTCGAACGACGTCGTTGGCTGGGATCGTGCACGCACCGTAGAGAACGTACGTCGGGCGGCGCGTGTTCAGCGTGGTTGTCCTGCATATCGTCTGCGCGGTTCCAGCAAGTGAGGCACTGCGGGGGATTCGACAGGAGCTCATGAATGTGGCGAAAGGATTATACCGGTCCAGCAGGGCAGTGGCCCGGCACGGGTTCCTATGAGGAACCCGACCAGGACCTGGCGCCATCAGGCTCGGAATCGCCTGATCCCGGGAGCGCGTCTCGCCTGACGGACCGTCCTTGGGCCGCGAAGCCGTCGGTCCTCCATTTGATCTGGACCGTCGGTCCGACGAGCGCCCAGTACAACGAGCACAGTCTGCCCGTCGCCCGGAGGCGAGACATCACCATCTGTTCGTACCAGCCCGCCACCGAGCAGCCTCCGCCCGAGATCACCCTGTTCGAAGGGAACGGAACGCTGCGCGGGTACCTGCGGGTTCTCCGAGCCACGCTGCGCGGCGGACGCCACGACGTGATCCACGCGCACGCACCCCCGCTCGGCATGGCCCTATTGCTCCTCAACGCACTCCGGCTGAGGGGAACCGGGAACGCCGTGTTCACGCTGCACACGTCGCGGAAGAACCTCCGGTTTCGCGACCGGCTGATGATGTACCCAATCGTGATGCTGTTCCGCCGCGTGGTCTTCGTCGGCACCACCGCGCTGGACAGCATGCCTCGGAGCCTGAGGTGGATCGGGCGCCACCGCATCGAGGTCGTGCCAAACGGCGTCGACATCGAGCGCGTGGATTGGGCTCTCGCCTCTCGGCTCCGCGAGCCAGTGCGGGGTGGACAGACGTTCCTCGTAGCCTCGGTGGGCAGACTCATCGACGTGAAGAATCCGTCCGCCGTGATCAAAGCCGTTGATGCGGTTGGCGACTCGCAATGGCGGATCGTCTTCGTCGGGGAAGGACCAATGCGTCCGATGCTCGAAGCCGCTGTTCACGAGATGCGTTCGGGGGCCCTGGCCACGTTCACCGGCTTGGTGCCGAGGGAAGAGGTATACCACCAACTGTGGGACGCGGACGTGTGCGTCTCCACATCCCGTGTGGAAGGCCTCCCGGTGGCCGTGCTGGAGGCCATGGCTTGCAGGCGTCCGGTCATCCTCTCCGACATCCCCGCGCACCGCGAGATCACGAGGGGCGTCGATTTCATTCCACTGGTGAGGCCCGACGACACCGATGGATTCGCCCGTGCGCTCCGGAGATTTCGCCGCATGGCCCCTGCCGCCCGAAGCGACGTCGGCAAGAGATGCAGACGGCTTGTCGAGGAAGGGTTCGGCGTTCGGCCCATGCTCGCCAGATACGACCGGATCTATTCCGAAATCGCCGAAGCACGTGCTCGGCGTCGAGCTCAGCGAGGTGAGCCAATGAGTGACTGGATCGATACACATACCCTGGTGAGAATGGCGCTCCACCGCTGGTGGCTCATTATCCTGCTGGCAGGCGCCGCCGCGACGGGCGGGTTCCTGATCGGGCACTCGGCGGACCCCGTCTACCGGGCCGAAACCAGTCTCCTCGTGGGCGAGCCCCTCAGCAAGTCCGATGTCGGGAAGGACGATCTCGATGTCGGAGAGCGCCTCGCCAACACCTATGCCGATCTCGTGCGCCGTCAACCCGTGATGCAGGACGTGGTGCGCTCGCTGGACCTTCAGATGCCATGGCAGACCTTGGCGAACCAGGTGCTCGTGACGCTGCCGGAGAACAACCCCCGGTTGATCCTCATCAGCGTCGACGCCAGCTCCCCGCCACGAGCGCAAGCGGTCGCCGCGGCGATCGCCCGACGCCTCATCGAACTCGGCCCGTCCGGCGTCAAGTCCGGCGGCTTCGCTCCTTCGTTGCTCGATGGGCTCGAGCAGTCGATCGAAGACCAGGAGACGAGTATCGATCAGCTGACGAGCGAACTCGACACTGCCCCCGCATCGGAGATCAAGGGCCTCCGGGCCGAGATCGACCACGCCCAGCGGCTGTTGCTCGACCTGCAGGCAACCTACGCCGATATCCTCGCGTCCTTGAGCGACGAGCCGACCTCCAACCAGATCGAGATCCTGGAGAAGGCGGAGGCGGGCCAGTCGCCGGTGAGTCCCAATGTCAAGCTGGACATCCTGCTCGGAGCGATCCTCGGCTTCTGCATCGCAATCGGGCTCACCTACGTCCTGGACACGGGCGACCGTGAACGAGCCGGAGGTCGCTGGTCACCGACCCCGGAGGTGATGAGGGAGAACGGCTCGGCGACGCAGGGCAACGGCCGTGTCCCGGTGTCCTCCGGTCGGGTGGAGAGCCGCCGAAGGAGCCGATGAATGGATCAGGTGCAGTCGCTCCGCCGCGGTGAGGCGCCGCCACGGCCCAGCCGTCCCCTGGTGGTGGAGGTGGCCGGGCCGGCCGGCACCGGAAAGACCACGCTCATCGAGGCGGTGGCGGTTCGTGACCCGCTGATGGAGATTGGGATCCATCTGAGCCGGATCGAAATGTTCCTTTCCCATGGAGCGAACATCGTCCGCTTCCTCCCGACGTTCGCTCGACGGGCTGGTTTCAGCTGGTTCACCGATGAGGAAGCGCGGGCCATGGCCTACATCGACGGGTGGCATCGCTCGCTGGGCCGCATGCCTCGCCGGGGGACGCTGATGCTGGACCACGGCCCGGTGTTCCGCCTCGCGTTCCTGGCTCAGTTCGGCTCCTCCATCACGAAGACGCCGGAGTTCGAACGATGGTGGACGGCATCGCTCGCCAAGTGGGCCTCGGCACTGGATGTCGTGGTCCAGCTCGACGCCCCCGACGATGTCCTCATCCACAGGATCCGGGCCCGAGAACGGAAGCATCCTGTCAAGCAGGGATCGTACGCCGAGGCGCGGAGATTCCTCGCCCGGTATCGCGGCGGTTTCGACCGGGTGGTGGCCGACTGGTCCACCGGATCGGCTCCGCTCGTGCTCCGATACAGGACGGACGGGTGCTCCCCGGTGGAGCTCGCCAGCGAGCTGACCCGGGCTCTTGCCGCCGCTTGTGCCCGGGATGGCTGATCAGCCCCGCATCCGGACCCGCTTCGCGAGCCGACTCCTCGCGGATGGGAACCTCACGAGGAAGGCGTCGCTCAACGCCATGGTTGCGGTGCTCGACTACGGTGCCCGGGTCATCGTCGGCCTGGTCCTGAGTCCCCTCGTGCTCTCCCGCCTGGGGGAGACGATGTTCGGTGCCTGGCAGTTCCTGCAGTCCCTGATCGGCCACGCGGGGCCCGCGAGCGGTCGGCCTGGCGAGGCGCTGAAGTGGGTCATCGCATACCAACAGTCGTCCGACGACCACCAGGCGAAGCGCGAGGAGGTCGGAAACGCGATCGCCGTTTGGGCCCTGTTCGCTCCGCTCCTCGTCGCCGTGGGAGGTGTGCTGGGGTACTTCGCACCGCTGTGGCTCCATGTCCCCGCCGCCAGCCAGACCATTGTGCGGATCGCGGCCGCGCTCCTGGTCTCCAACCTCGTCATCCAGGGTCTCGCCACCATGCCCCAATCAGTCCTGTACGGCGAGAACCTGGCCTACAAGCGGGTCGGACTGTCCACATCCGTCGTGTTCTTCGGCGGCGTCATGTCCGTGCTGGCCCTGGTGCTTCACGCCGGCTTGGTCGGCCTGGCCTGCGCCACCGTCGCCACGACCCTGCTGTCGGGGGCCATGTTCCTCCACATCGTCCGCTCCAGGGTGACCTGGTTCGGGATCGCCCGGCCGACCAGGAGGGGCGTCAGAAGATTCCTCTCGATCAGCTGGTGGTTCCTCGTGTGGAACTTCGTGATGCAGGTGATGAAGGCCGGTGACATCGTGGTGCTGGGCATCGCCGGTTCGGCCTCGCTCGTCGCCAATTACACCCTGGCCAGGTACATCCCCGAAGCCATCTCAGCCGTCGTCGCCATCCTGATCTTCGCCGTGACACCCGGGCTGGGAGGGCTGGTCGGCGCGGGGGACACCCGCCGGGCGACAGACGTGCGCCACGAGACGATGTCGATGACCTGGCTGGCGGCCCTCATTGGAGGAACTGGCGTGCTGCTGTGGGAGGCGTCGTTCCTCCGTCTGTGGGTTGGCCCCGGGCACTACCCGGGGACCCTGTCCGTCACGTTGATCGTCGTGATGATCCTTCAGTGGGCGCTGATCCGCACCGACTCGAACATCATCGACGTCACCCTTCGGTTGCGCTGGAAGGTACTGCTCGGTGTGGCGTCGGCCGCGCTTTCCGTGGGGCTGGCCTGGCTCTTCGTGGGGAAGTACGGCCTGGGAATCGTTGGGGTGGTGCTCGGCTTCATCGCCGGACGCTCCATCCAGAGCGTGGCGTACCCGATCATGATCGGCCGGCTGCTGGACATCCCCCTTCGTCGGCAGCTCAATGGTCTGGTTCGGCCCGGACTGGCTACCGTCACGCTTCTGGGCAGCGCAGCCGCGGTGGGCACCGTGCTGCACGCGGCCACATGGCCGAGCCTGGTACTCGAGGCCGGGCTGTCCGCGGTCGTCGTGGCCGCCGCTGCGCTTTTCGGCGGGATCTCCGCTCGGCAGCGCGCCCGTTTGCTGCGTCGAGCCCGGACGGTGCTAGGGCGAGCATGAACCCACGGTCGAGGACCCATCGCATGGTCTATTGGCTGCTCCTGCTGGTCTTCACCGTCCCGTGGGAGAACATCATCCAGTTCAAGGGCATCGGGAGAGTGAGCAGGGCCGCCGGGCTCCTCGTCGCCATCGTGTGGATTCTGTCCGTGATCCGTTCCGGGAGGATCCGGCTTCCCACGGCCTTCCACGTCGCCCTGCTGGCGTTCGTGCTGTGGAACGGCCTCTCCGCCTTCTGGACCGTCGATCTCGCGGCCACGACGGAGCGGTTCTTCACCTATGTTCAGATCTTCGTTTTCGTATACATCATGTGGGACGTGGTGGATACTCGCCAGGACGCCGCGCTGTCCGTGCCGCAGGCCTATGTGCTCGGCGCATGGGTCACGGCAGCGAGCGTCATCGTCACATTCGCCTCCAACGGGCTCGCCGGCTACGAGGATCGGGTAGGCACGGGCACGTTCCAGTACACGGACATGGGGCTGATCCTCGTGTTCGGAATCCCGTTCGCTTGGTACCTCGCGAGCACCGCCGTGAGAACCAGTCGCTTGATGAAGCTCGTCAACATGGTCTACATCCCGCTCGGAGCGTACGCCGTTATGCTCACGGGCTCTCGCGCGGCCATCGTCTCCATGGCCGCCGCCGTGCTGTACATCCTCGTGACGCTCCTGCGGGGACGCCTTGCATTCAAGGTTCTCGGCCTCGTCGTGATCGGCGCGCTCGCCTACGCGACCACGCTCGTTCCACAGGCGACGGTGGAGCGCCTGTCGACCACGAGCGGGGGATCGGCGGCCGGCCTCGACGGGCGAACGGAGATCTGGCACCAGGCGTTCGAGAGCTTCGCCGCCCGGCCGTTCACCGGCACGGGTGCCGCCGCGTTCCGGACCTCCGATTCGCAGAAGGTCGCCCACAACTTCGCCCTCGGGTTTCTCGCCGAGGTCGGCCTGATCGGTTTCGTGCTGTTCATGATCATCCTGGTGAAGTCGTTCCGCACCGCCCTCCGGTTGCCCGATGGGTTACGAGCCCTGTGGATCACGATGCTCATGACGTGGCTGATCGGAGCGAGCCTGTACAACTTCGAGGAGAAGAAGCAGACCTGGCTGATCTTCGGGCTCATCGCGGTATGCGGACGCCTGTTTGCGCCCGTGAGCGAACATCCGCCGCACGAGGGCGAGGCGGAGCCCCGTCCCACCTCCGGAGGTAGAGTGCCGGTCACGTCGGGACCCGTTGCTTCGGAACCGCGGTGAACCACGCGCCACCCCTCCCCTCTCGCGGGGCGTGCGGAGCTTTCCACACCGATTCGACGCCGACCACGTGACTGAAGAAATGTGTCGCCGTTGGAGGAGCCGACTCAGCCGATGCTGTACTCGACGTGCAGTATCGGAGCGAACGTCCCATCCCGCGCCTCGGCCGTGCGGCGCCCCGTTCCGGTCACGATGACGACCATCGCGTTTCCGCTTCCCCAGCCTGAGCGGTTCACGATCTCCTGAACGATCGACACGAGGCTCGGCGTTCGCTGGTCGGGCCCGCGTGCGCCGACGGTCGGCCACGACGGTGGCACCCAGCCGACGCTCGCCACGGTACTCGGTCTGGACGAGACATTCTGGCTCGTGGTCGTGAACGTTCCCGGGTTGTTGGCGGCCTGGCCCCGGATGGTCAGCGACGTCGCGTCGGTCGACACCTCGTCCACCTGGAACTGCACGTAGGCGTTCAGGATGGTGGCGCCGGCGGGGACGGTGACGTTGGTGAAACGCATCCCGACCTTCTGGACCTTCGTGCCGTCGGTGACGAGCTCGAGGTCGGAGCTGTTCAGGTTCACGCCGCCGCTCGGACGCTCCTCGGCGTCGTCCGAGCTCACGGCCACTGCTCGTTCGAGCGTGAAGGGCCCGCCGGCCGAAAGCGCCGTGACCGTCATGTCGTCCGACGCGGTGAGCTCGGAGTCGCTGGCGGTCAAGCGGAGCACATAGGTTCCGGCAGCGGAGAACGTAGCCGTGGTCGAGAGAGCCGTGGCATCGCCGAAGGACACCGTTCCTGGACCGCCGACCTTGGACCACTGATGGGTCGTCACTCCCGGGGGGTTCGGCAACCCGTCGTCGGAGACCGAACCCGAAAGCGACGCCGAGCTGGGCAGGACGACGGACTGGTCCGGGCCCGCGTCCACCGTGGGGGCCAGGTTCGGGGGGGCACCGCCCGTCGTGTACTCGACGTGCAGGGTCGTGGCGAACGTCCCGTCGAAGGCCTCCGCGGTCCGACGTCCCGTCCCGTTCACGATGACGACCACGGCGTTCCCACCGGCCCAACCCGGACGGTTCACGATCTCCTGCACGATTGGTGCGAGATTCGGCGTGCGCTGATCGGGACCGTGGACCTGAATGGTCGGCCAGGACGGTGGCACCCAGGCCACGCTGGCCGCCGTTCTGGGCCGGGAGGAGATGTTCAGGCTGGCGGTCGTGAACGTTCCCGGATTATCCGCGGCGTGCCCCCGGATCGTCAGTGACGCGGCGTCGGTCGAGACCTCATCGACCTCGAACTGCAGGTATGCGCTCTGAATGCTTGCTCCGCGAGGGATGGTGATGTTGGTGAACCGCAACCCGACGGTCTGATCGGTACTGTCGTGCACCAGCTCCAGGTCCGAGCTGGTCAGGCTCATGGAGCCAGAGGATGACTCCTCCGCGTCGTCCGAGCTCGTTGCGACGGCCCGATCGAGCGAGAACGGACCGTTCGGGCCGATCACGGTCACGGTGACGTCATCGCTCGCGCTGAGGGCCGAATCACTGGCGCTCAGCCGGAGCACGTACGTCCCCGGAACGGTGAACGACGCCGTGGTCGACAGGGCAGCAGGATCGGCGAAAGTGACGGAGCCCGGCCCACTCACCGCAGACCATGTGTGCGTGGTCGAGGCCGGGGGATTGGGAAGGCCATCGTCGGTCACGGTGCCGTTCAGGGTCGCGCTGGCCGGGAGCACGATGGACTGGTCCGCCCCCGCATTCACCAGGGGTGGCTGGTTCCCCAGCGGAGGCAAGCTCACCGACATCTCGTAGAGCCTTCCGTCGTTCTCGTTCGGGTCGCTGTTGTTGTCCACGCCGCGGTCCACGATGTACATGTTCGTCTGCGCGGGATTGGCGGAGCCCGGAGCGAGGGTGATTCCGGCAGGATAGGGGCCGGGGGCGGCCGAGATGTCGATCGTATTGATCAGAGCCCCGGAGGTGCTGACCTCGTACGCCTTCTTCGACGTGTGGTCAGCGACCACCAGGGTATCCCGGTTCTGGTCGTAGACGATCGCTTCGGGATCCTGCGCCCCGAACACCCCGACGTCGAAGTGCGAGCTGGTGTCGTCCCCGGTCGGGGGGAGGCCATCGAACCGGCCGTTCAGCCCGGGCGACACCCGATAGACCTCCTTGTTGACGCCGTCGACCGTGAACAGATCCCCGGTTCTGGCGTCGAAGGTCACGTCCTCGGTGTCACCGCTGCCGTATGCGCCCGAGCTGATGGACGTCACCACGTCATCCGAGGTTCCGTAGCGGCCGTCCGGTCCGGCCACGTCCTCGAAGACCCTCAGCTGATCGTCGTCCGAGATGAACAGGTGCCCGTTGGAGGGGTTGTACGCGACGCCAGTGGGTTCGTGGGTGAACGCCGTGGTCACCCCAGTGACACTGAGGGTCCCGGTCCTGGTCACGGTGTACAGGTTCACGTTCTGGAAGATCGGCATCTCGTCGACCTCGGAGTCGCTGAAGACCAGCCGGTCAGCCGACGGAAGGTACGTCACCCCGGCGGGGTCGGGGCTGGGCGGCGACAGGCGCGAGGTGTCGATCGTCCGCACGAGGGTGGCGGCCACGGTCGACGCCGTCGCCGTGACGGTCAAGGAGACCTCGACGATCCGCCCGGCGGAGCCGGGAGCGCCCCGATCCGCCACGTACAGGCTCAATGTGCCCGGGCCGTCGGTGCGATCGGCGCTCGGCGCGAATGTGATCGCTCGAGGCCGCTGCAAGCCCACCGAGTCGGTCATGTACACCGCTCGGATCCGCCCCGACCGATCCATCGCGAACAGCCTGGTCCCACGGGAATCGATGAGGTACAGAAGGCCGTCGGCGGGGTTGGAGGCGACCCCCCGGACGTCCGACATCCCCGGTAGCCCAACACGGACCATGCGTTCGCCGAGCGGGCCTCGGGCCCGCACCCGGATGAGCCCTTCGGTGCCAAGGACGTACCAGGACCGACCGGGCTGGTCGTACGCGATGCTCAGAGGGCGACCGACGCCAACCCCGGCCAATGCGAGCCGCTTGGACCGAGCATCCGCGAAGCCCGCTCGGTTCCTGGAGATCGTGGACAACGCCCTGGGGGTGAGCACCCCCAGGCGGCGCGCCACGGGATCGAAGGCGAGCCCCACCGCCCCGACGGCCCCGGGCACTCGAACGTCCCGCATCCGACGTCCTGCGGGGGTGATCTCCACTGTGCCGGTGAGGCCTTCGGAGTGCCTGAATCCCATCACCAGCAGCGCGTCTTGGCCGGCGAGATAGGTCAAGGCCCTGGGATGGAAGAGCCCGAACTCGCCCGCGTCGGTTGAACGAACCTCTCCGGCCAGGCGAACCGGAACCGCCCGTCCCCGAGGGCTGGATGCGGCCGGAATCATCGAGACGGCCAGCAGCGACAAAGCCAACGACATGACCAATGCGGATCTCCAGACGGCCCGGCTGATGAGGTTGCTCGTCGAGCCATGTCTGGGTGTCACGTCATCTCCCTCCCCCGGGCGTCGCGAGGCGAGAGGAGCCCCAGACGACATCTGCGGCACAGTGAACCGGAACCTTAGCGCCCGGCAAGAGGCACACCATCCCCCGGACGCCGTAGTGATCCTACGCAGGCGCCCCGGTGACGCGGACGCCGGCCCCTGGGGGCCCCGCCCCGGCCACTCCCACGCGGGTGGTCGTCGCCGTAAGGATCTTACGCAGAACCTCGCATGCGGCACTCAATCGCACCGGTGAACACTGTGCAGCCAGAGAGTGAACTAGGGAGAGCGCCGCCGGAGTCGTCACTCCGAAACGGCCTCGCGAGGGGGAGGACTGGATGGGGCAATCCTTGAGCGTTCTATCGGGAGCCGGCGCGAACCCCGCGGATCGCGTCGGCGGAAGGCAGGAGGTCTGACCGCATTGGCCGTGCGTGAACGCGTCGCCGCGCCAATCGTTCTGCGCCAGGCGGCCCCGTTGCGGATCCTCAGCCAGTTGGTCCCGTGGGCCGACACTCTGGCTCTGCTGGGCGCCGTGGCGATCACGGGCTTCGATGTGTTCGCCATCGGGTACGCGGTCGCCGTGCTCCTCCTCCTGGCGACCGCGCAAACCGGCACGTCGCGGCTCAACCCGCGAGTGTCCGAGGACGCCGGCCGCCTCTGCGCTCGCATCGCCATCCCCCTTGTCGCGCTGCTGCCAATCGTTGGTCTGGACTCGAACGCGCGACTGCTGGCCGTGGCTCCGACGGCACTGGTCCTGGTGCTCGTGGGGCGGCTGACCGCCTACGCTCTCGGCCGGCGAGCCAAGACGAGGGACGTGATCTTCGACCGGGCGCTGATCGTGGGCACGGAGGGCATCTCCCTCCAGATTGCGGACATTCTCGAAGGGCATCCAGAGTATGGGCTCCGGGCGGTGGGGTTCATCGGCCCGGCCGCGGAACGGGACCTCCCGCTTCCGCTCCTCGGCGATGACGAGGACCTCCTTCGAGTGGTGGACGAGTTCAAGATCGACCGGGTGATCGTCGGCTCGGGTCCCGATGACGACCGCGCCTTGATCCGTGCCCTTCGATCCGCTCAATCCCTTCCACTCCATATCCATATCGTGCCCCGCTTCCATGAGCTCGGCGGGAATGGCGGCCGTGCCGTGGATGACCTGTGGGGAATCCCGCTCGTGCACGTGGGACGGCCGACAGCTGGATGGACGGCGCGGGTCGCCAAGCGGGCCTTCGACCTGACGGTAGCGTCCCTTGCTCTGGTCCTGACGTCCCCGGTCCTGCTTCTCAGCGCCATGGCGGTTCGTCTGTCCAGCCCCGGCCCCGTCTTCTTCCGCCAGACTCGCGTCGGCCGTGAGGGCAGGCTGTTCCGGATCATGAAGTTCCGAACCATGCGGGAGCACCATGACTCCGACACCGCGTGGTTCGAATCGGAGGACGAGCGCGTCACCCCTGCGGGCCGGTTGCTCAGGCGGCTCAGCATCGACGAGCTGCCCCAGTTCCTCAACGTCATCCGCGGCGAGATGTCGCTCGTCGGGCCTCGCCCGGAACGTCCCCACTTCGTCGAGCGGTTCAAGGACGACGTTCCGGGATACAACGACCGGCATCGCATCGCTGGTGGAATCACCGGGTGGGCCCAGATCCACGGCAGAAGCCGGGGCCTCGACGCGATCCCCGAGCGAGCCCGGTTCGACAACCAGTACATCGACAACTGGTCGCTGTGGCGGGATCTGGTGATCTTGCTTCGAACGGTGCCACTGGCGATACGGGGGGATAGCCGGCCGGGCTCCCGACGCGTTCCGGCGCCGCCGTCGCTCGACTGACCAGTCCGCTCAGCCGACCGAGCGTGGCGTACGGCCGCTCGACACCAGCGCCTCGTCGATCCGAGTGGACCCGAACTCGCGAAGGAGCCTGCGCAGATCATCGCGCATCCTCCCACGGCCCACGTATGCCCGGAACTTGAGCGAACGAGGCATTCCGGGAAGCCGCTCCTCCTCCGTGTCGAGCTCCCAGGGGTGGAAATAGAACATGAACCAACCGGCGGCTCTCAGCTTGCGCGCGACTCCACGTCGGTACGCCCGGTAGGGGATCAATCGGAAGTACGCCCCGCCCGACCACGGAACCGCGATCGGGCCCACACGGACCTGCGTCATCTGCAGCTCGTGCAGCCCGGGGCGCACCTCGACCACGGGGTCGTCCGATGACACCGGCGTTGAGATGTGACCGTAGCGATCATGGGCCCTGAACGAGAAGAGGCTGGAGTCGTACCAGTACCCGGCCGCCGCGAGGCAGTCCAGCACCGAATCACTGATGGAGAAGTTCGGCGCACGGATGCCCAGGACGGGCGAGCCCGTCAGCTGCTCAAGGGAGTCTCGGGCCGCGGCCAGATCACGCTCCAGCTCGGAGGGAGACAGCCCGTCGAGCCGCAGGTGGCCATCGGTGTGGCTCGCCACCTCGTGGCCCTCATCGACGATGCGGCGTACCAGGCCTGGATACTTCCGAGCGATCCATCCCAGCACGAAGAACGTCGAGCGGGCCCCCGTCTCCGCGAGTATATCGAGCACCTTGTGCGCGTTAGGCTCGACGCGAGCCTCGAGCCCGTCCCAGTCGGTCGTCGGCAAACTCGAACGCACGTTTTCGGCGTGAAACCAGTCCTCCACGTCGAACGTCGCCAGGAAACGGGGCCGGTTGGACGGCCGCGATCCACCCGCCAGCGGCTCGCTCCCGTTCCCTACGTCTGGGAGCCGGTCGAGCGGCGCCGGCCGAGCGTCCGGATCGGTTGGTCTTTCCACGGGCCTCTCCTCGAACACCGGTGACCGCATCGAGCTCATGGCTGTGCGCGCTTGGCCTATCCGGTGGAGGGTAACGGTCGCGCCCGCCGCCCGCATCCCCTGAACGACGTAGCCCATTTACCGCCTCGGGCGCATCCGCGGGGAAAGGCCCGGTCCCTATGGTGATCACGAGGGGAAACCTGGCACCCAAATCGTGCCCGATGTCGGCGGAAGGGCGGCGGCCACCCGAGGGCCCGCCTCGAGGAGCAGACGGGGAATCCATGGCCGACGGCAGGACACTCGTTCGGTCCCTGTTCGGCTCCGTGGGCATCCTCATCGTCGTGGGTGTGATCGCGACGCTCTCGCTCGGACCCGACGTCCTGGCCGGCCTCCATTCGAAGTGGGCGGCAGACGCGGGCCACACGCTGGCCTATGGTGTGCTCACGGCCACGGCCCTCGCGGCCCACGCGTCGCGAGGTGTTCGCCGGGGACGCACGTTCCGGGTCATCCTCGTTGTGGGCTGCGCCATCGCCCTCGGAGCACTCATGGAAGCCGGCCAGGCCGTTGTCGGTCGCGACGCCGAGTGGGCCGACGTCGTTGCGAATAGCAGCGGCGTGCTGGGCGGCTTCGGAGCATGGGTCGTTGCGGGGTCCGGGCGCGGGGCCTTGTCGCGGAGCAGTCGGCGGTCGGGCGTGCCGACCTCACCCTGAGGTCAGCACTACCGGGGAGGGCGTGCCTGGAGCCTGCGTAGAGCATCTACGACAGACGGGTGTGACGAGTACCACCTATCGTCCCTACGGTTCACTCGTGCGTGCCCTAGGTCGGTTCCTGTGGGTGGCGGTGATCCTTGTCGTGCTCGGCGCGCAGTCGGCGAGCGCGTTCCCAGAGAAGCTCTCCGCCAGCGGCCAGCTGGATTTCGCCTACGGCGCCGCCGTGGCGTCCGCCGGCGGCGAGGGGTCATCCGCGAAGCCGGAGAGCAAGCTCTTCTACACGGGGGACGGGGTCACCCAACCCGTCCGCTGGTGGGCTGTTCTGGGCACGTCCGGGGACGCCACGACGGCCGCCGGAGTGTACCTGTGGCAGCTCGTCGATCATTCCTGGGTGAAGACGCTGCAGTTCCCGGGGGCCGACCCCTGGGCCAAGGCCGATACCCTCCTCGATGGACAGCTCCTGTACGTGAGTCTGCGCGACGACGTGTCGTCGACTGCTGGGAACCCTCAGCAGAGCCTGCTGTACAGCGTGCCGTACCTGGGAGGCGGCAGCTGGGGGAGCCCGTCCCCCCCCAGTGTCATCACGTCCCAAGGTCCGGGACACCTCACCATCGCGAAGGACGGTCTCGGCCGGCTGTGGACCGCGTACATGGCGAAGGGAACGATCAAGGTCGGATACACCTCCCCCGGGGCTACCGCTTTCAGCTTCGTTACGGTTCCCACCCCCGCCGTGACGACGGACGACAGAGCCGCAATCACGTCCTTCGGCTCCAACAAGATCGGGGTGATGTGGTCCGATCAGAATTCGAAGAAGGACTTCTTTGCGTGGCGCGGCGATGGCGAAGCGATCGGCACGTGGCACATCGAGACCGCCTACGGAGGCGGGGTTGGGGGCTGTCCGACGGCAACGTCCGATCTCTGCGCAGATAACCACATCAACCTCAAGACGTACGGTGGCGACGTCTATGCGGCGATCAAGACGAGTCTCGGCGATCCGGCCGTCCCCACCGCGAGCGATCCCATGGTGGTCTTGCTCCACCGAGACGCTTCCGGCACTTGGTCGGCCTCGACCGTCAGCACTATAGGCGTCGGCGGGAGCCGTCCCGTCGTCGTGCTCTCTCCGTCCTCTGACCGGCTGTACGTCTTCGCCCGCAAGAATTCGAGTGGGGTGCGAGTGTGGGAGAGTTCCTTCTCCTCCCCCTCGTTTACGCCGGAAGCCTCCATTCCCTGGACGTCGAACGGGAGCGGCGATGTCTTCGATGACGCAACATCGACCAAGCAGGTGACCACCGAGGCGAGCGGCGTGGTCGTCGTCACGTCGCGGCCGGCGTCGGACGAGTACTGGCACAACGAGTTCCTGCCCCAAACCGCCCCACCGGACTTTCCACCCGTGGCCGGGCTCACTCTCTCTCCCTCCTCCGGAACCGTTCCCCTGGCGGTGACCGCCGATGCGTCGGGATCGACCGACACCGATGCCACCCCCATCGCCACGTACGCCTTCGACTTCGGCGACGGAACAGTCGTGGGGCCCCAGGCGGGGGCCACGGCCCAGCACACCTACTCGGCGGCGGGGCCCTACACGGTGACCGTCACCGTGACCGACACGGGGGGGCTGTCCTCCACGGCCACGGGGACGGTGAACGTGTCTGCCCACGAGTACGTCGGGAACCCCGGCTTTGAGGCGTCCACTTCGGGGTGGAACAACGGCGGATACACGGCGGTAACCCTGTCGAGGGTCGCCGGAGGGCACTCGGGCGACTGGTCCGCCCAGCTCGTCAACACGGGAACCGCGACGGTGCAATGCACCCTGAACGACGCCCCGGACTGGGTGGGCACCACCTCAGCCGGAACCTACACCGGATCCCTTTGGGTTCGGGCGGATACGGCCGGCGCGACGCTGAAGCTCCGATTCCGGGAGCGCCAGGGCGGCACCACCCTGCTGCAGCAAATCACGACAGCGACCCTCACCACCTCCTGGCAGAAGGTGACGGTGGCGATCACTCCGACCTCGCCGGGGACCTCCAGCATCGATTTCTCCGGCTACATACCCTCTGCACCCCAGGGAGCCTGTTTCTCCGCCGACGACGCCTCGATCACCCAGGCCTGAGGGCCCACTTCCGCGGCCCGGGGGACCAGACTCGGCTACGACTGGGATTGGACGTCCGAGGGGTGGGCTTCGAGGGGGTTCGAGCATCTGTGGCGACCGTCCGGACGCGCCGTCACGGCCCGTGCACAGCACCACCTCCTCAGGGACTTACACGGGAAGCCTCTGGGTTGGGGCCGACCCTGCCGGGGCCACGCTCAAGCTCCGGTTCCGGGAGCGGCAGAGGGTCCGCACTCCTTCAGCAGATCACCACCGTGTCCCTCTCGACCTCGTGGAAGCTGGTCACGGTCGCCATCACGCCCACATCGCCCGGGAACTCCTCTCTGGACTTCAGCGCATACATCCCTACCGCCCCCAGGGTTCCTGCTCTTCCGCGGACGATGTCTCGATCGTCAGGCCGTGAAGCCCGGCGAAAACAGCGGACCCGCGCGCGTCGCCCGGTCCTTCGTCGGCGGGGGGCACGCCGTCAGGCCAGCATCGCCTCGAGGCGCTCGGAAACGCGCGCCCCTGCCTCGCCCGCTTGCTCATGGTCGACGGTCTCGACGCGAAGGATTTCCCCGCCGCCCGGGAGCGTCGCCCACCAGGCGACAAGCTCCGCGAGCAGGTTGCGTCCTCGGTGGAGCTCCCTTTCCATCTCCCCGATCCCGAGGAGCTGGCTCCGGCTGTGCCTCGACGCTCGCGCACGCAGTCGCCCGACAGCCACCGTGACGGGGACATCGACGACCACCAGGAGGGCCGGCCGCACCCAGTCACGTGCGCGAACGCGGAGGGCGGCGAGAAGGCCCTCCACCTGGCCACGGAGCCCGATAGAGAACAACGTCTGGATAACTCCCTCGTCCAAGAGGGTGATCCCCTGCCGATCCGAGTTCCGAGTCAGCAGCCTCTGGACGACCAACCACTGCGCGGACAGAGCGATGGCGTCCGCCATGCGAGGCTGGCCGGAAGCCATGACCCGGCCGACGAGGCGTGAGGAAGAGGCGGGGCGCGCCAGAACCTCCGCCGCGGTCAATGCAGCCTTCCGACTCACTCGAGGGAGGATGGGGACACCGGCCACCACGCCCCGGTCTCCACAACGAACGAGGATCCCGTGGCCGCCGAGCGCTCGAACCACGCACTTCACGAGGCGTGATTTTCCGGCGCCCGGGAGTCCACAGAACTCGACGGTTAGCCGGTCCCGCCGCGGCGTGTGGTCCGTCGACATCTGCTCGGAGGCTCCGCTGGGAAACTCACTGCGTCGATCCGGCCGAAACCCGGCGAGCGATGTGCCAGCTCACCTGGCGAGCGAGTCCCTCTCGCAGCATCACCCGCGGTCGCCAACCGAGCAGCTCGGCCGCTTGGTGGATCGCCCCTTCCGTTCGCCCGACATCCCCTGGCTGACTCTCTCTTCTCTCGAGCTCGATCGGGCTTCCCACGAGTTCCTCGACGAGGTCGACGACGTTGAGCAAGCTCGTGGACGAGCCACCCGCGATGTTGCAGACGGATCCGGGTGGCACCGGGCGCGAGGCCGCCAGGAGATTGGCCTCGACGACATCATCCACACTCGTGAAGTCACGCACCTGGAGCCCGTCCCCAAAGAGCGGAAACGGGCGGGAAGAGAGGGCGGCCTCGATGAGCCGGTGGAACGCCATGTCGGGCCGCTGACGGGGGCCATAGACGGAGAAATACCTCAGGGACACGGTCGGCACGTCGAAGTTCCGTGCGTAGACGCCGCAAAGGTGCTCGGCAGCAAGCTTCGTGACGCCGTACGGACTATGGGGTCTCGGTAGCTCGTCCTCGCTCGTCGGATATGTTGCAGTGTTGCCGTACACCGAGGAGCTGGACGCGTAGACGAACCTTCGGACACCCCGCGACCATCGAACGGCCTCCAACAGCCGGTGCGTCGCGAGGACATTGTTCTCGACGTACGACCCGAGTCCCCTCCCCCAGGAAGAGCGCACGCCCGGCTGGCCGGCCTGATGGAATACGGTGTCCACACCGGCGAGCAGTGTCTCGAGGTCGAAATCGAGCAGGTCGGCTCGGACGACCTCGCATCCAAGGAGGTCACCGAGCGTGGCGAGGTTGGCCAGCTTCTGGGACGTGTCAGAGAAGGACGAAACGCAGTCAACCGCCCGAACCTCGTGGCCCTCCCCGGCCAGTCGCTCGGCCAGATGGCTGCCAACGAACCCTGCAGCCCCCGTCACCAGCGCGCGCACGACTGGGTCGTCTCCCTCCCGCCTCGCCGGGGTCCGAGAAGCGCGTCGAGATACCGATCCACCACCAATTCCTGGTCGAAGGCGCGCCAGCTTTCTGGCCCCGGACGTGGCGTGGCATCGGAAAGCGAGTCGTCGATCGATCCGGCAAGGGCCTCGACGTGTCCGATCGGGACCAGGCGGCCGTACCGACCGTTGTCGAGGATCTCGCGGGGGCCACTCGGGCAGTCCGTCGACACCACCGGAACACCGCAGAACAAGGCTTCGATCAGGACCGTAGGGAGACCTTCCCATTTGGAGGAGAGCACGAACACGTCGGACCTCCTGATGAACGGGTAAGGGTTCACCACCCAACCCGGGAGCTGGACGTCGTTGTGCAACCCTAGCCTTTGGATCGAAGCCTCCAGGCGTTCCCGCTCCCGGCCCTCTCCCAGGATCATGAGCCGAGCAGAGCGTGTCCGCCGAACCCTGGCGAAGGACTCGATCAGGGTGCCGAAGTCCTTCTGTGGCACCAGCCGGCCCAAGCTGAGAACGACCGGCGGCTCGCCCGGACGGAACCAGGGATGATCGACGTCCTCGGACGCCATCTGCCCGATCAGCGGCGAGACCACGGGATTGGGGATCACCTGGATCCTGTCGCGGTCGAGACCGGTCACGTCGGCGAGGTCGTCCGCCACGCCCTGCGAAACGGCCACGACGCCGTCCGCCCAAGGATAGAAGCGCCGCATGAGAGGAGGCCTCAATCGAGTTCTGAACCTCGAGGCGTTCCGGACCACGAGGGAGAGCGTGTTCTGCTCGTTCACGATCATTCGCGTGTCGGTCCGCGAGAGCCACCGCGCCCACAGCCCGACGATGTTCACGTAGTCCAGCGAGCTCAGTAGGGCGGCGGGCCGCTCTCGACGGAGGTACCGGACCATCGCCGGGATGCTGGCGAGGGCGCGACGAGCGCCGAGGTCCACCACTCGGACCGCGGGGGAGACCTCGTCCCGATAGTGGCCGTCCGCGTGGATTAGAACGAGATCGACAGCATGGCCGCGTTGCGCGATCGCTCCGGCCAGCCTGACCATCGACCGCTGGGCGCCTCCGCCACCCATCGAGGAGGTGAGGACGGCTATGCGCGCGGGGGCGCCGAGCATCCCGGACGTCACCCGCCCCTCCTACAACCTCGACCAGACCACGGATCGGACCTCCCTCAGCACATCCGCCCTCGGGCTGCCCGCGTCCACCACCACGGCTCGCGTCCCCGACCAATCGAGTCGCCAGATCTCCTCGGAGCGGGGCCGAACGAAGGCCTCGTCCTCTTCGTCCCGCTTTCGACTCACCGCAACATCCGGGTCCACTCGCAGGACGATCAGTACATCTGGGGTAAGGATCTCCCGGTAGTACCGCTGCTCCCGCTCAGCGAGGAACCGGACCAGCCGGCCCCCCTGGGCGGCGGCCATCATTCGCCCGGTGACCGCGCCGTCCATGAGCGTGATCTGCGGCAGCGGATACCGATCGCAGATGGCGATCCCGCCGTTGTTCGTGAACCGCCGCACGCGGCGATACAGGCGATAACGATCGCGGGCTGTCAAGACCTCCCACACGAGGCGGCTGTACGCGCGAGGCCTCATCGGCCCACTGCGCCATTCGCCGAGGACGGACTCCCCCGAGACTGTCGAGCGACGGAATCGGCGGGCCATGTCCCACGTTGACCGAGCGATCACGGAGACCATGGACCTCGGAGGCTTCCCGAGATGGGCTCTGGCAGTGTCGAAGTCCCGCGACAGCCAGCGATGGAGGTCCTCCACGGCGGTCGTCTTTCCAGCCCCGTCGCCGCCGACCAGAGCGATGACCGCCCCACCGCCCTCCAACCGTTTTGGCTTCGCCGGACTGCGCAACACGTGCTTGGCGAACCAGCGTCGCCCGCGGCGCCAGACCCGCAGCGATGTGTCGACCGATATCGCTCGCCTGCTGCATGAGGCCAGGCTTCGCTGCAGCTGGCCAGCCACCCGTATCCGTGTCGGGGCTGGACAACCAGGCCGGATCGTCGAGGCGCAGCGTTCCCACAGGTCTCCTTCAACAAAGGGCAGGTGCTCCCGGACCACCCTTCGGACCTTCGCGAGATCCGATCGGTTGGTGAGGTCGGCGAGCTCCCGTTGCTCGCTCTTCGACAGCGATCCCTGAAGCGTCAAGATGGCGTCCCAGGTGGCATGCTTCAGGACCATTCGGATCACGAACACGGCGAACTCGAACTCCGCCGAGGGTATCCGGAAGAGCGGACCCTGGACTCCCGAGCGCAAGTACGGTTCCTCGATCGGCAGGCGGAAGTTCTTGGTCATGTCGTCGCCCAGAACCAGTTGAGTGTGTGCGTGGACGTGGACAAGCCTCCCGGAAACCGTGTCGAGTCCATAGGCGTGAAAGACACCGGGGAGCTGATCGACCGACGACTGCAAGGCCTTCTTGAACCCGAGGCGGTAGAGGATCTCCTCGAAACGCGCCTCGTCCTGGCGTGCGACGAGGAGGTCGAGGTCGTTCTCGCCGGTCGCGGAACGATCCAGCGCCTCGTTGCTCTTCCAATGACAGTACAGCACTCCTGCTTCCCGCAAGGCCTCGCAGAGCGTCGTCACCAACCCGAGGGGGGCTCGGCCCTCGCCGTCGCCGACCGCATCGAGGACATCGATGGCGGTCCCCAGGCCGGGGAAGGGAGCCTGGGAACCGAGATCCGAGGACGTCCTGGCCCTCCGAACCTGTCCCGCCTCCTCTCGCACGTTCATCCGGTCAAGCTCCTCCGCCGGCCCGGGTGCCGACGCCCTGCGACTGGGACGGAACGGGGCTGCCGTTGCCGTTGGAACCCACGAGCGGCCGAACAAGCGAGAGGTTCGACACTTCACCCGGGGACGGCGGGATGCCTAGCAAGCGAGAGTAGATCTGATCGAGCATTGTGCACATGGTTGCCTGATCGAACGACGAGCCGACGCGGGTACGCCCCTGAAGGCCCATGCGCCGGGCCTCCTCCGGATGATCCAGCAGCCAGAGCACGCACTCGGCCAGCCGCGCGGTGTCTCCTGGCGGCGCTAGGAGCCCCGTTGAGCCGGGCTCGACCAAGTCCGGGACGCCATTCACCGCCGTCGCCACGACCGGACGGCCGGACGCCATCGCCTCGGTGAGCGCCCTCCCCAGCCCCTCGTACCGCGACGTGATCACTGCGACGTCGAAGGCGGCGGCGAGTCGCGGCGCATCGGGCCGGAAGCCGGTGAACACGATGTCCACACCGAGTCGGCGAGCTTCCGCCTTGGTCTCACGCTCGAGCGGAGCGCTCTCGAACGAGGCGTCTCCCACCATCACGAACACCGTGTCATGGCGAACCCGCATGACGGCCGCCGCCATGCGCACGAAATCGAGCGGAGCCTTCTGCGGGACCATCCGGCCGATCCAGCCGACGACCTGCGCGGCGTCCGAGATGCCCAGCTCGCGTCGGACCTCGGGATCCCGCTCGTGCTGGATGCGATCGACCTCAATGGCGGATGGAACCACCGTGACCGATCCAGGAGGAGCGAGTCGTGTCTCCACGGCCTCCCGCGACACCCGGGGCGACACCGCCAGGTACTGGTCGGCGAACGGGCGTGCCAGTCGATCGAGAGATCGGTAAGCGGCACGCCTCCAGGGGCTCAGCCCGTCGTGAGCGGCAAACAGATGGAAGGTGTGCACGACGGCCGGTGTGCCGGCGAGTGAGGCCGCGAGCCTCCCGAGGAGCCCCCCTTTCGAACAGTGGGTGTGCACGATCGAGAACCGCTCGCGGCGGATGAGCCGTACGAGCTGAGCCAGCACGAGGGCGTCCTCGTGTGGCGAGATCCACTCATGAAGGCGCGGCAAGCGGACGGTCTCGATCCCTCCCGCCTCCGCAGGCTCCCACAGCGGCCCGCCGGAGGCGGCGGTGATCCAGCTCTCGTAGCGGTTCGGATCCATCCCCGCGGCCGACATCAGGGTGTTGCCTCCCGCGCCACCCGCGAAGCGCGTGATGACGTGCAGCACCTTGATCCGGCGCTCCGGTGGTTGGGCCGGAAGCTGCTCTCGAGGAACGACCGCAGGAGGCGGGGACGGCCAGGTGAAACGCATTCTCACGCCACCCCCGCATTCTTGGCAGGTCGGGCTCCGGCCCGCCGCATCCCACCCCGAGCTGCCGACTGCTTCAGGCGCTTCGCCAATCGAAGCGGCGGGGGGGCCAGACGATCAGTGACCCCTGGCCGGCGATGCGAGTAGGCCGCGGCGACCGAGTCCAGGTCAACGATGCGCTGACGATGATCCTGGATGCCTTGCAGCAGCCGAGCGACCCCGTCCGCTCCCCGGGTGTTCATGTGCACGCAGATCGTCCACACGCCCGCGGGCATCCTGCGGAATCGCCACAGCTGCTGCGGAACCCACAACATGCCCCGGCGGTCTCGGTGGGGCAATGGAAACAGCCCGTCAGAGATGGTCCGAATCCCGAGGCGCCACAGGACGTCGACCGTGGTCGCATCGAAGGAATGACCTGGAGCCACCCACACCCGCGGGACGACCTCCTCTTGCTGGAAGATCCGAAGGGCGGCCTCCAGTTTCCGTTCCTGTTCGTCGAGTGAAAGACCGGCGAACTCGCTGTATCGGTTGATGCCGACGAGTCCCGCCCGCTCCGTGACGTAGCGATGCTGGTACCCGTGGAACCCGATGGTCCACCCCCACGACTGCCATCTCCTCACCCGATCCCAAAACCCGGCGTCCGGTGGATCCACCATCAGCTGTGGGTCGCGGTTGTCCGGCACAACGGACGCGATCGGCTTGATGTCGTTCTCCACGAGGACCCGTTCGATCCCCTCCCAGGCCGACCAGCGCATCGTGGGGCACAGATCGTCGAACCTCAGCAGGTAGCTGGCGCTCATCCGCGACGCTCCGACATGTCCAGGAGGTCAGGCGGACCCGACGGATTGGGGCGCCGCGAGGTCTGTCCTGAGACTCGCATTGGATTCGCGCGGCCACGTCAGGTCATGCAGGATCGGCGGCCGTCCCGTCGGGTAGTACGAGAACCCTCCCCGCCGCATGTCATCCGGATCGAACACGTTTCGTCCGTCGACCACGATCGGGTAGAGCATGACCTCCCTCAGCGAGGCCAGGTCGAGCTTCCCAAACTCCTCCCAGTCGGTCGCCACCACCAGGCAGTGGGCACCGGCTGCCGCCTCGTACGGGCTCCCCGCGATCTCGAGCTCAGGCAACTCGACCTGTGCTGCAGGTCCGGCCTGGGGGTCGTAGCCGACCACGTGGGCCCCGGCCGTGAGCAGTCGTCGGGCCAGGGTCAGCGCCGGCGAGACCCGCACGTCGTCCGTGCCTGGCTTGAATGAAAGGCCCAGGAGCGCGAGACGCTTGCCTTCCAGGTTCCACACGGCCTCCTCGACCTTCTGAGCGGTGGCCTCGATGGCCTGCCGGTTGAGAGCGTCCACCTCCCTCAGAAGGGGAAAGTCGTAGCCGAGCCGTGCCGCCAGCCGCTCGAGAGCGGCGACGTCCTTCGGGAAGCACGACCCCCCGTATCCGAGCCCCGCGTTCAGGAACGCCCTGCCGATCCTGGGATCGGCTCCCATCACATCGGCCACGGCGGTGACGTCTGCCCCGGCGCGCTCGCAGACGCGCGCCATCGCATTGGCAAACGAGATCTTGAGCGCGAGGAACGCATTGCCGGCGTGCTTGGCGAGCTCCGCCGTTGGGATGTCCGTCTCGATGAGGCGGCACCCCTTCTGGACGAGTGGCTCATACAGTCGACGAAGGGCCCGCGAGGCGGTGTCCGACTCGACTCCGATGACGATGCGGTCGGGCTCGAGCGAGTCATGGAGTGCGGTCCCCTCCCGAAGGAACTCGGGATTGGAGGCGACCTCGAACCGCGAGCCGTTGCCCTCCCGGTGCAGTGTTTGCCGAACCCGGTCGGCCGTGCCGGCAGGGACCGTCGATTTGTCCACCACCACGGTTCCGTCCGGAGCGTGCCGGGCGACGTCTGCCGCGGACCGCTCTACGTGAAGGAGATTGGCTTCGCCGTCAGGCCTCGGCGGCGTGCTGACGCAGATGAACACGATCTCAGCCTCGCGGACCGCCTCCTCAGTGGTGGGAGCGAACGAGAGCCGGCCAGCTGCCATGTTCTGCTCCAGTGCCTGTTCCAGTCCGGGCTCGTAGTAGGGTGGGATCCCGCGCTGCAACAGCGATACCTTCTCCGCGTTCGTGTCCGTGCCCACCACGTCATGTCCGATCGCGGCCATGGCGACCGCCGTGACGAGGCCGACGTGGCCCGTGCCGATGACCGCGACTCTCATCCCAGCTCCCTTGTCCGTCGCCTCAAAGCCCAGGGCTGATTCCCTCGCCCGACCCCGCCCCACGAGGCGGAATCCAAGACGTCGACGTCCCCTCGCGCCCGCTCCTGTGCCCGTTGGGCGCGTGAGGCGCCTCGCCGGGATGGGGGCATGTCCACGGAGCCCTGGAGGTGCTTCAGCGTCTCGACGACGCTCTGCTGCGTCGCGAACGCGACTGCCGCGAGGCGGCTGTGGACCCCGAGCTTGGTCAGAACGTTCTGGACATGTGTCCGGGCGGTCTGAGGACTGATCACGAGCGTACGGGCGATCGTCTCGTTGTCCCCCCCGTCGGAGAGCAGGGCGAGGACCTCTCGTTCTCGCCGCGTGAGTCTCGTGAGGAGCTGAAGGTTCTCCTGCTGTTCCTGCCGCCGCCCGATAAGGTGTTGGATCAGCGAGGACAGCATTCTCGGCGGGACCAGAGCCTCGCCCCGATGGATGGCCGTGGTTGCCTTGATGAGCTCGTCGAGCGCACAGTTCTTCGTGAGGAATCCGTTGGCGCCGGCCTGGAATGCGGACACGACTAGTTCGGAATCCTCCACCGCGCTCAGGAACAGGACCTTGGTCTCCGGCACGCGCTCGCGGATCATCCGCGTCGCCTGCACTCCGTCGCAATTGGGAAGGCTGCTCGTCAGGATGACGACGTCCGGACGGTGCCTGAGGACGTCCGCGACCGCATCGAGCCCGTCCGATGCGATGCCGACGACCCGCAGACCGGGCTCCCGCTCGAGTATGGCGCGAATGGCCTCGCGCGAGAGGGACTGCTCGTCGGCAACCAGGATTCGAATCGTCTCTTCGGCACCGTCCATATCGGTCAACTACCCCTCCCTCTCCCCCATCCGGGCGTCCCCCGGAGCGTGAGAATCCGACATGAGGGGTGACGATGCATGCGCGTCGCGACGTGTTATGTCTACGTCGATCGACGTATTCGGCTGGGGTGGACGGGCTTTCCACCCCAGCAGGCGTCGCGGCCCACTCAGGAGGACTGGGGCGTGGCGCCCTCAAGCAGTGGTTCGGTTCCGTACCCCCGAGGCGGCGACCGCCCGCAAGCGTGCCCGGGAAGGGGCCCGCAGCCTGGTTGCGGGCTCGCCGAGGCGACGCACGCCAGCGTGGAAGCCGACGCCGCTGAGCATCGGGCCTCCCGAGGTTTCTCCACCGACCAGAGCCAGTGGTGGGCCTCCCGGACGCCTCCGTCCGGCCCGCTCAGACAGGCCCAGCTCCCGTCCACGAGACAAGGAACGGTCTGCGAAGTAGTCGAGCGCCGCCTCCATCAAGCACTCCGAGACGTAGATCTGGCCCTCGGAGACGCTCCGAAGGGCTTCGATGAAATCGGACCAGCCACAGGCCTGAGTCAGGTATCCCGATGCTCCTGCTTCAAGAGCCGAGACCAGCATCGAGCGACTGTCCGTTCCCACGAGGACGACCCGAGCGCCGGGCACCAGCTCGCGGATCAAGCTCGCAGTGGGCAGCCTCCCCCGGTGGAGAGAGGGGGCTGTGAACACCACCACCTCTGGCTGATCGCACGCGGTGTGGGCAACCAAGTCGGTAGCGTCACCCGGGAGCTCCACCACCCGAAATCCGGGGTTCCGCTCCAGCGCCCCTCGTATTGCGCCGCAGAACAGTCCGTGCCGGTCGGCCAAGAGAATCCGGATCTCCGGGAATTCTTCCGCGCTGGTCGGCATGCTCTCCCCGCTGGCGAGGCTCCCACCTTGGCGCGGGCGGAGGGGCCGCGCATGCGTTGACCGACGTAGGCAACCTACTCGATTCCGAGGTGGCGAACTACGGCCCATCAGGCGACGTCCGAACCCGCCCCTCGCACCTCCTGACGCAGTGTCTCAGCGGTGCCGAGCCGAACAGCGAACGCCACCGCTTCCAGACGCGAATGGACCTGCAGCTTCATGAGAATGCTCTGGACGTGAGTCCGCACGGTGTGCGGGCTGATGCAGAGCGCGCTCGCGACCTCCTTGCCGCTCATGCCTTCGATCAGCAGCCCCAGCACCTGCCGCTCGCGGTGCGTGAGTTGCCTCCACAGCAGCGTGGCGTCTTCCTCCCCTTCGTTCCTGCCGGTGGCTGCGATCCTCCGTGGCACCACTATTTGGCCGTCCAGAACGCTGCGGATGGATCTCACGAACGCCGGAACCGACATGTCCTTCGTGAGATAGCCGTGGAACCCCGCCCGCAGGGCCTCACGGAGGGCCCGAGCATCGTCGAGCGCTGTCAGTGCAACCACCTTCGTTCCTGGGCGTTGTTCGAGCACCGCCCGGCCCACGCGAAGCCCGCTTTGATCCGGCAGCCCAATGTCCAGGAGGACGAGATCGGGCTGCTCCCGGGCGACCGCCTCGAGCGCATCCGCCCCGTTCGATACTGGTTCCGGCACCTCCAGGCCGAGGTCGAGCAGGCTCGCCCGGATCACGTCAGCAAACAGCCGGTGATCCTCCACAATGAGGACGCGCGTCACTTGACTTCCCCTCCCTTGGGCACATGAACCGTCATCTCGGTTCCCCCGGAACCGGTCTTCATCAGAATGCGTCCTCCGTGCACGTCGACGATCTTCCTGGTGATGAACAGACCAAGCCCCGTGCCCGGCTTGGCGGTGGCCGAGCGACCCCGGACGAACGGGGCGAAGACCCGTTCACGCTCGGCGAGGGGAATCCCTGGCCCCGAATCCGAGACGGTGACCGCAACTGCGTCACCTGCGGATCGGCCCGATATCGTGACATCGCTGCCGTCCGCCGAGTACGCCAGGGCGTTTCTGATCAGGTTCGCGATCGCCGCCACGAGCAGCTTTCGGTCCACCATCGCGACGGAGTCGTCCGACGTGATCGTGAGCCGCTCGCCGCCACCCTCGGCCGCCCCGACCCGGCTCGCGTCGCGGAGCACCTCCACGATGGGCGTGGCTTCAAAGACCACGCCGTCGACGCCGGACGACCATCGCAAGAGGCCGAGAATGACGCCGGCCAGATCCCCGAGTTCCTCTACCGCACGTTCGAGCAAGCGGCGGGCAACGTAGGCGTCCGAGACGACCAAGGAGCGTTCCACCGCGGCCTTGGCGGCGAGCAGGGGCCCCCTGATCTCGTGCGCCACGCTTGCCAGCGCCATCTCCAACGGCTCCGACGCGCCGCCCGACGGTTGGCCCCATGCCCGCGGCCTGGTCTCCTCCAGGAACTGTCCGGAGTTCGACCAGCTGCTCCCAGACCTCATCATCTCCTCCCCTGTCGAACACGAGCACAGTCGTCCGCGAACAACCGCCTCGACCGGGTACTGCTCCGCCAGCGCGGCGAGTCGCGGTGAGGGCGCCTGCGCCACCTCGGCCGCGCAGGCGCCGTCGGGCTCTTTCCGTGTCATGATGCCCTTGAGTCGCGGGCTGTCGTCGTCAAAGACCACTCCCCCATCTGGCCGATACGCCGAACGGCGCGATCGGGCCCTCGACCGAATACGACGAATCGGACTCCTCCCTCTATTCATGATTGAACCGCAAAGCGCGGTTTTCGACAAGGGACCTACTACCTAGGCCCATCGCCCTAGATGCCATCCCCCGATCCGTTCGAAGACTGGGCGATAGGCCCGAAAACAGGCGTTACCCGTTTCCGCTAGGCTGGGCCTTGGAGCGCGCCGGGCTGCCACGGAGGACAAGCTTGCAGGGCCCTCTGTCGTTGATCATCGGAGAGCACCTTCGGCGAGTTCGCCATCTCCGAGGTTGGACCCTGGAAGAGGTCGCCCGCCGGACGCGAGGCCGTTTCAAGGCGAGCTCCTTGGGGGGGTACGAGAGGGGAGAGCGATCGATCTCGGTCGAGCGCTTCTGCGAACTGGCCCATGTGTATGCCGTTGCCCCCGATCATCTCCTGGCCGACATCCTTGCCCAGTCGCAGCCTCAGAGGGACTTGATCATCGATCTCACCCGCCTCGAGCAGGTCACGAAGAGGGATCGAGCTGTGGTCAAGGACTTCGTGGAGGAAATCCAAGGTCGGCGTGGCGGAACAGTGACCGGCCCGGTGCACTTGCGCACCGACGACATCGTGGTCCTGGCGGAGGCGTCGGCGGTTCGTCCGGAACAGCTTCTCGATCGCCTGCGCCCCGCGCTGGTGACACCCACAGAGGGATCAGCTCGCCTGGACCCTACCTGGTGGGCGAGTGATACATCCCTGAACTGGCCTGAGTGACCGGCGTGTTGTGTGCTTCTGCTGCTCGCTCTCGCGCCGCGCGCTGGCATGACGCTCTTGATGCTCGGCGGTGGCTCCTAACCGGCCGCCCCGGTAGGGGCTGGGTGGCAGTCGCAGCATGCTCCGCCCCCATCGTCGCCTCGTGAACGGCCTACACCGTCGGTCTCGTGGTTACCGCCATCGCTCCAGCGCCCACTGGCACACCGACGCCGAGCCCAAGCCCTCTGCCGAGCCCAAGCCCGTCCGCCTCGCCGATGCCATCACCGACAGGGTCCCCGACCATTTCCCCGACCGCTCCGGCGACCGGAAAGGTCGTGGTCATTTCCGGGAGCTCGACGCCGCAGGTCCATCGGTTTGACAACGACACGAACTTCCACCTGCGAGGCAACCTCCGTAGCCTACCCATACGCGACGCTGTTCCCCCTCACCTTCTCGGGCTCGAACATCACTCTGCTCGGCGGCAGGGTGGTGGGCCAGCAGCCCCGGTCCTTGCCCCTCGGCCGGGTCGAGCTCGACCTACCTCGTCGACGGAGCGAGACGCGACTACACGCGGGACGACGCCATCGAGGCTGACGAGGCCATGGTGGGGGTGGTCCGGGACTCGGTCTCCTATTCGCACATGGGGTTGAGCCTCGAGCAGGGTGGATCCATCAGGGTCGAGAACTCGAAGTTCATCTTCCTGGCCATTCGGACGCGCGGGCATCGGACGGGTACGGGCATTCGCGGATGTTCAAGTTCCCCACGGCCGCGAGTACCACCTGAGGAACGTGCTGGTGTGTTACGAGGAGACGCCGCTCGGGTCGACTTGGAAGGCGTGGCCGATGAACGCAACCTTCGACAACGTGACCTGGGTTCCGGGGCCGAGGTTCTCAGGGGAATTCAACGGCCCTCCCCTGCAGGGTGTGACCCTGTCGCATGACTGGTCGCTGTGCCAGGCCTGAGAGCGGCTCCCACCGTGACCTCGCACGGCAGTACGTTCAACGACGCTGAGTCCATCATCGGGGCGTTCGACGGGCAGCCGGCGGCCGCTACCCTAGCTGGGCCCGCCCGATCCTCTCGTCACTCGTAGGGGTCTTCGGGCGGCGGGATCCTCCGACGCTCGTGGCGGCGATCTCGGGGACGTCGTAGCCTCCGCGCTGGAACTCGCCGGCGACCGTGACGCATTGGTCGCGCGGCGAAGGAAGAAGGCACCGGCGGATGGTACGGGTCATCTGGTCAGACGGCGCATCCGAGTTTCTGCACCCCACAGGCTCGACCAGTGGGTCGGGGACGCTGCCGGGAAGGCAAGCTTTCGGAATCTCCTAGAAATCGGCCACTCTCGTGGGAGAATCTGGCGGCTCCGCCATGAGGCGAGCGAGACTTTCCTGCGGGAGGTGAGTGCGTGTGCGAAGACTTGTGATCGTCAGTCTCTCCCTTCTCATACTGTCGCAGTTGGCGATCCCGGCGCGAGCCAACTCGAAGGCGGGCTGGATCATGAAGTGCGAGTTCTCCCACCGCCTCAAGGACGACCCAATCGTCTTCGCGGGGCAGCCGGGAGCCTCGCACCTGCACGACTTCTACGGGAACAAGAGCACCGACGCCAACTCCACGCTGTCCTCGCTCTTGAAAGCAGGCACGACCTGCGCGCTCAAGGGTGACACGGCCGCGTACTGGGCCCCCACGCTGATTCGCAACGGGCACAAGATCCGGCCCAACCACGCCGACTTCTACTACCGGAACCGCACCAGTCCACGCTGGGCCGTGCGGCCATTCCCTTCGGGCCTCAGCATCGTGGCCGGCAACTCGCACGCCACCCGGCCGCAACCGATCGAGATCGTGTACTGGGGATGCGGCTCTGAGACGATCCAGAAGAAGCCGACCGACTGCGGTTCCTCCGAGCTGGTGACTGCGCACATCAAGTTTCCGGATTGCTGGGACGGCGAACATCTGGACTCCTGGAACCACAAGCGTCACATGGCCTACTCGGTCGAGCGCGACGATGACACCTACCACTGCCCCAAGAGCCACCCGATCCCCGTGCCCCGACTGACGTTCCGTCTCGAGTGGCCTATCCACAACGGCGAGCACGTCCGGCTGTCGAGCGGTCCCTTCTACACGCTCCACGCCGACTTCTTCAACTCGTGGAATCAGAGGGTGCTCTTGCGCCTGGTGCGCCGGTGCATCCGGCACAACACGGACTGCGGATCACCGGAAGACTGAGCCGTGTAGGGGTGGGGGTCGAGACAACAGCTCCCGGGTTCGCTGAGCTTTTCCCGGGCGGCCGTCGCGATCCCCGCCCGTGGGGTGGGCGCGGCGATCCACTGTCCATCCGCCGGCCCGGAACCCTTGCTCCAACGCGTCCGCCGCCCGAGGCCGCCGGATCGTTCGCGGCACGCATCGTCGACGAGCGTAGCGCGGCACGGAGCTGCGAGGGCGAGCGACGGGGGGTGCGCGGCGGTGCGTAAGGGAACCCGCCGTCCGCTCGGGCCATCGGTCGGCACCTTCCGGAGCTAGCCCGGGGGCATCGGCCCGGCTCGCTCCACCTGCCTCCGTCGCCCTCACCGACCTGGCGATGCGCGAGGCCGCCCCGGTCGGGATCGCCGGCTTGGTCGGGTCGTGGAGGCTCCCGAGCTTGGCCAGGAGATCGTCGCGGAACGGCGGGAGAGGCGGGTGGATGCGTCCCTTTGAGCCCCCGGAGGGTCTGCGGTTCGGGGCCGTTCCCCCAGCCGTCCGTGTACTGCCCGTCCGTGTACTGCGCGAGCGCAACCCGGTCCGCCGAGCAGCCGATCGCCTCCGGCTCCGTGTAGTCGATGAAGTGCTCCGCGGGTCCAGTTCCGGACGCTCACCCCTGGAACGCGTTGTCGTACCGCTTGATCGACGCGACGACGTGGGGCATGCCGCGGAACAGGTCACTCCACACGATGCCTCTTGTCCTGGAGGAAGCTCCCCGCGTACGCGACCAGCGGCTTGTCCGGCAGGAGCTGGTGGAGCCGCTGGACATACGCACGGGTGACTCGCACGATCGTCCGGGCCGACGCATCGCCGTTGAAGCTCGGGTCGCCCGGCTCGCCCTCCCCCTGGTCGAAGGCGTAGAACTTCAACTTGACGGGACGCGAGAGGGTTCTGCTCCTCCGTTTGAACTTGAGCTGGAGACATCCGTCCCGACCGCCATGTGCTGGCGGCTTTGATCGTCCGGATTCATCGGTTCCTTTGGAAGCCATAGGGCGAACGTCGACCCCTGGCCAACCACGCTGTCCACCCGGATGCGGCCACCGAGTGCCTCGACCACGCGAGCCGACAGGTGGAGCCCAAGCCCCACGCCACCGGGCCGATGACCGTCGGGCTGATCGAGCTGGCGAAATCGCTCGAAGATCGTGGCCAGGTGTTCGGGGGGGATTCCGGCCCCCTGGTCCGTTACCTCGATGGTCACTCCACCGTGCTCCTGGCGAGCCGCCAGCCACACGGGTCCCTTGGAGTACTTCAGGGCGTTGTCACCCAGATTGAAGAGAATCCGGTACAGGAGGGTTCGGTCGGTGACCAAGGTCACCGGACCCTCGCAGCTCGTCTCGACTACTCGGTTGGAGGCCCGTGACCGCAGAGTGTCGGCCACCTCTTCCAGGAATGGGCCCGCCCCCAAGACAACCGGGACGATGTCTGGATCGCCGCCAAGCAGACGGGATTCGGCCAGCAGGTTCTCCAGCAGCTCTTTGAGCCGCTTGGCCTGGCGCTCCGAACTTTCCAGGAGGTGTTGGCGGTCCTTGTCCGATATGCGGTCGGCGCGGTGCGCCAGGAGGTCCACGTTCCCGATGATGGCCGTCAGGGGAGTCCGCAGCTCGTGCGACACGCTGGCCACGAACTCATCCTTCAGCCGGTTCAGACCCTCGAGTTGCTCAACCTGACGAGCCAAAAGAGCCCGCTTCTCCGCCAGTTCCCTGAGCAGGAAGGCCGACCCTAGGTGCTGGCCGAAAAGTCCCGCCCGCCGGGCGTCCTCGGGAAGGAAGGGCCCGTCCGTAGCATTCCGGCGGAGTGTCAGGGCGACCTTCACCTGTTCCTCGACCTTCACCGGGACGACCAAGAGATGCTCGGGAATCTGTGGCGTGCCCGGGATGTACTTGGCGGAGCCCGAACCGGCCTGGTCGTTGGCGATCACGCTCTTGCCGATCTCGACCGCATGCCCCGTAGCCCCGTCGCCGATCGGGAACTCGTAAGCCATGATTCGGTCCTCAACCTCACGCTCGGAGTGGTACAGGGCACGAATCCGTTGTACGGCGTGGTCGACCATCCAGATGGTGAGGGACTTGATCGGGACGACCGAGGACAGACGCTCGGCGAGCAGGGGGAAGATGTCGCTCGTGGCGGATGCGGAGGCGGCTCCCAAGCGGTCCCCGATGTCCAGGAGGTGGCGGCGCAGAGCCAGCTCCTCCTCAAGTTCCCCGCGGATCCTCCGCCGCCTCTTCCTCCTGAAGGAGAAGTCCATCCATTCGCCCTTCGGACCGTCGATCAGTACATGTCGCGCGGGCCGTTACATGTCATGGGGGCCGTACATGTCATGGGGCCCGTACATGTCATGGGGCCCGTACATGTCATGGGGCCCGTACATGTCATGGGGGCCGTACATGTCCGCCCTCGCCGGGGCATTCTGATAGTGCTGATGGAGCATGCTGACCCCGAGAAGCCCCAGCAGGGCAATCAGCGCTCCTACCAACAGTCGCCTCATAGCGACGCACCTCCTCGAAATCGCCCGGGCGAAGCTCGGCCAGCCTCCCCAGGACCAATTGTCCGTTCTTCCGTGTATCGGCACCGCACAGGGCAGACTGAAGCTTCAGCACGTATCGCTCGGCTGTAGGAATCCGGTGGTTGTTCGGGCCTGACCCGCTTTGACGGACATCCACCATCTGGGGCTCTGCCCCGGGGAGGATGCCGCCATGCAGGAACAGAGAGAAGCGTCCGAGGCGAGCCTTCACGCACCGGAGTTCAAGGCTGAAGTCGTCGAGCTGTGCCGAAGGGGTGATCGCTCGGTCGGCCAGGTGGCCCGCGACCTGGACCTGACCGAGACGGCCGCCCGGGAGTGGGTCCGCCGGTCGGACGTCGACGCCGGCCGACGAGGGGGCCTCACCACCGAGGAGCGCCAGGATCTCGTCCGGCTGCGCAGGGAGAACCGGACCTGCGAGAGGAGCGGGACATCCTGAAGCGAGCCGCCTTGAGTTCTACCGGCACTGGGCAAGCAGCCCGGCTCGATCCACGGCGTCGTCGCATCCAACGGCGGGTACGTGCCGGCGGTGCGATGCCGCTCCCCGCGCGCTCTCGATCACGGAGCGGGAGGTGATCTCCCGCGGCCTGGCCAGGGGCTCGTTGCCAACGATCGCCGATCGGCTCCGGCGGGCGCCGTCGACCATCAGCCGTGAGATCCGCCGCCACGGCGGCCGCCAGGGGTACCGGGCGGCCCGGGCGGACGAGCGAGCGTGGGACCAGGCCCGCCGTCCGAAGCCCTGCAAGCTGGCCGCGGTGCCCCGCCTCCGCGAGGTGGTCGCCGGAGCAGATCTCGGGATGGCTTGCCCCACTCGCCAACGTGGAACCCGATAGAGATGCGGACCTGGGACACCCGCCAGCTGCTGCAGTTCCTCCGGTCCACGCGCGGCCACGCCCTGTACCCAGGCTGGCTCCTCTCCGCCACCACCGGGCTTCGCCGAGGGGAAGAGCTGGGACTGCAGCGGCAGGACATCGATCTGAAGGCCGGCACCCTTTCCGTCCGGAGGACCCTGATCACTCTCGGGCACCGAACGGTGGAGTCCCAGCCGAAGACGAAGAAGGGATCTCGGCGGATCGCACGAGAGGCCGCCGAGACGGCTCATCATGGGGGCTCGGAGGACGTAGGAGCCCTGATTGCCAGGGTCGTTCCGTGCCGCCGGCCCCCGGGCAGGCTCGACCCGCCCTTAGCACCGTGTTAGCAAGAACCTCAGCGAGGCTCACGGCGAGCACCGCTGCCCATGCGCTGACCAGCGCATTCTCTTGAGCCGGCGGTCGGATTCGAACCGACGACCTAGCGATTACAAGTCGCTTGCGCTTCCGGACTGCGCCACGCCGGCGTTGCGGCTCGTGACCCGGGTACCCGTCACGAACCGTCGGGGCAAGGATACGCTCGGCGGCAGGGCTCGAGGGAGCCGGCTGTCATGAGGAGGTCCCGGCCATGGAGGTGTTCGTCTCGATCGACATGGAGGGGATCGCGGGGATCGCGCACATCCGGCAGGTGATCCGGGGAACCGACGACTACCCGCTGTCCCGGGAGCTGATGACCGAGGAGGCGAACGCGGCAGTGGCCGGAGCGTTCGACGGCGGAGCCACGCGCGTCGTGGTGAACGATTCGCACGGCGACATGACGAACCTGCTCCCGGACCGCATGGACGCCCGGGCGGAGCTCACGTTGGGTTCGCCTAAGGTGCCGCTCAGCATGATGACCGGGATCGGGTCAGGGTTCGGGTGCGCCCTGTTCATCGGCTATCACGCGCGGGCCGGGAGCGCTGGGGCCGTGCTGGACCACACGTACTCCGGACGGCTCCTGTACGACGTCCGGGTGAACGGCCAGTCGTGGACCGAGACCGACCTGAACGCTGCGCTGGCCGGACTGGACGGCGTCCCGGTGGCGCTGGTGACCGGGGACCAGACGTGCTGCGAGCAGTCGGCGATCCGCCTGCCCGGCGTGCGGACGGTCGTGGTGAAGCAGGCGCTGAATCGGCACGTCGCCACCAGCTTCTCGCCGCAACGGGCCCGGGACGAGATCCGGGCCGCGAGCGCCGAGGCGGTGCGGGGGGCGGGTTCGCTGGAGCCGTTCCGGCCACCCGGCCCGTTCGTGCTGGAGGCGGACACCGCGAACTCCATCTCCGCCGAGCTGTGCGCGCTGGCGCCGGGGACGGAGCGGGTCGGCCCTCGGACGGTCCGGTTCGAGACGGAGGACTTCGCGGAGGCCTTCCGCTGCCTGATCGCGTGGACGTATCTCGGGGCGCACGAGGCGCCGCAGTACCGCGTGAACTAGATGGTGGCCGAAGGCATCCGAGAGGGCACCACGTAGGCGAACAGCACGGCGGCGAGCGCCGACGAGGCGTTGAGCGACTCGACCCTGCCCCGCATGGGGAGCGCCACGAGCAGGTCGCAGTGCTCGCGGACAAGGCGCGAGATCCCCTCGCCCTCCGAACCGAGCACGAGGGCCACCGGGCCCTCCGGACAGGGCTCATCGTAGACGGTCCTGTCGGCTCCCTCGTCCAGGCCGATCACGGTGAACCCGCGGTCCTTGAGCAGCTCGACCGTTCGGGTGAGGTTCGTCACACGAGCGTGCCGCAGGTGCAGCAGGGCACCGGCGGACGCGCGGACGGCCGCCGCGGTGACCGGCGCCGAGCGGCGCTCCCGCGTCACCAGCAGCGTCGCGCCCGCGCCTTCGGCCGCCCGCGCGGCGGCCCCCAGGTTCTGCGGATCCATGATCCCGTCCAGGACCACGGCGATGTCGGTGTCGGCCACCTCGATCCTGGCGAGGTCCGGCTCGGCGAGCGCGCGCGGCAGGGCCACCCGGGCCGCGACCCCCTTGTGGTCGGAGACCAGCGAGTCGAGCCGTTCGTGGTCAGCCGGCCGGGTGGGCACGCCCGTCCGGGCCGCGAGCTCGGCGATCCCCGCCAGCGGCCCGCCGCCGCGGACCGGCTCCAGGAGCAGGATCTCCCGGGCCACCCCCGCCCTGATCGCCTCGGCCACCGTCCGCCGGCCGCCGACCCAGACGGCCTCCGTGCCCCGCGGTGGGCCCCTCCCCGTCGCACGGGGACCTCCCCTCGGACGACGCAGGCCGGCGCCCACGCTCGGGATTTCGCGCCCGGAACCCGGCCCCCGACCTCCGCCCCCGGCGGCCGGTCGGGGCTTCACGCGCGGACCACCACGGCGACGGCCATCGCCGCGGCGCCGTCGCCCGACAGCCCGAGGCCCTCCGGCCTGGTGGCCTTCACGGAGAGCGCCCCCGGATCGATCACGAGCACCTCCGCAAGCGCGGCCCGGACCTCGTCCCGACGGGGAGCGAGGTGCGGCCGCTCCGCGACCAGCGTCACGTCGCACGAGGACGGGCGGAATCCCGCGTCGAACACCAGCCCGACGCAGCGCCCGAGCAGGTCGAGGCCGTGTATCCCCTCCGTGGCGGGATCGGTATCGGAGAAGTGCTCGCCGAGATCCCCCAGCCCGGCCGCGCCGAGGAGGGCCTCGCCGATCGCGTGGCAGATCACGTCGGCGTCCGAGTGCCCGGCCAACCCCGGCTCGCCCTGCCACCTGACGCCGCCCAGCCACAGCGGACGCGATTCGTCGCGAGGGTGCACGTCGAACCCCAGCCCGACCCGCACGGCGCCGGCCGGATCAGCCACCGGCTCGCTCGCGACGGGTTCCCGCGCCGGCCCCGCGTGCGGCCAGCACGTGCTCCACCCGGGGGAGGTCCTCCGGCGTGGTCACCTTGAAGTTGTCCCGCTCGCCGGGGACGGCGCGGACCCGGTGGCCGGCCCATTCCATCAGCGCGGCGTCGTCGGTGAACTCCAGCCCCTCCTCGGCCCCCCGGCGGTGAGCCTCCCGCAGCGCGGCCAGGGCGAACCCCTGGGGCGTCTGGGCCAGGGCGAGCTCGTCGCGCGACTCCGTGGCCTCGATCCACCCGTCCCGGACCCGCTTCACGGTGTCGGCGACGGGAACCACCGGCACCGCACCGTCCGCACCGCCCCGGACGGCATCGAGGACGGCCCCGAACAGCTCCGGCGTGGCCAGGGCCCGCGCCGCATCGTGCACCAGGGCCACGTCGGCGTCCGATGGAACCTCGTCGAGGGCCACCCGGACCGACTCCTGCCGCGTCGCCCCGCCGGTGACCACCACGACCGTCCCGCTCACCGGCAGGAGGGAACGCGCCCGCTGCTCCCACCCGGCCGGGACGGCCACGACCACGCACGACACCCCGGGGCAGGCCGCGGCGGCCTCCACGGCGAGGGTCAGCAGCGACGTGCCGCCCGCGGTGAGGAAGGCCTTGGGGCGGTCGCGCTCCATCCGGGTCCCGGTCCCGGCGGCCAGCACCACCGCCGCCGCGGTCACGGAGAGCGGGGCTCGGCGGGAGCCCCGGATTCGGCCAGCGCGGCGAACACCATGCGACCCGTCGAGGTCTGCAGGACGTTCGTGACGCGGACGTCCACCTCGGACCCGATGCGGGCGGAGGCCTCCTCGACGACCACCATGGTGCCGTCCTCGAGGTGGCCGATGGCCTGGCCGTGGTCGCGGCCCTCCCGGGCCAGCCGGACCGTGAGCTTCTCCCCCGGCAGGAACGGGATCCGGAACGCCGCGGCCAGCGCGTTGATCGAGCGAACCGGGACCGAGAGGGCCTGCGCCACCTTCACCAGGTTCGCGTCGGCGGTGACCACGGCCCCGCCCCGGTCACGGGCCAGGCGGACCAGCCCGGCGTCCACGTCGCCCATGGCCTCCTCCTCCACGAGGCTGACCTCGACGGTCGGATCCCGCTGGATCTCGGCCAGCACGTCGAGCCCCCGCCGGCCCCGGCCCCGGCGATTGGCGTCGGACGAATCGGCGATCCGCTGGAGCTCGCCGAGGACCCCGCGCGGGACCAGCAGCACGCCCCCCAGGAACCCGGTCCGGACGAGGTCCAGGACCCGCCCGTCGATGAGCGCGCTGGTGTCGATGACGTTGACCTCGGCCCGTCCCAACCCCGCGGCTCGCGGCTTCAGCCCGACCAGCGAGAACAGCTCGGTGCTCCGGGCCCGGCCGATGCGGTACCCGAGGTACGGGAACGTGAGGTACACGAACGCGATGGCGGGCCAGGCCGCCGCCTGGGGCAAACGGAACAGCGGGATGCTGAGGAGCAGCGCGATGACGAGGCCCACCACCAGGCCGCCCACGCCGGCCGTCAGCTCGGCCGGCGATGCCCGCCGGAACTCCCGCTCGACCGCGGACACGGCCTGCGCGGTCTGCCGCCCGAAGATCCCGCCCAGGACGTAGCCGAGCAGCGCCCCCAGGACGATGCCGAGGACGGTCCGCCCGGGATCGGACTTCGGCACCCACACGTTCGCGCCGATCTCGTACCCGCCGAGCGCGAACAGCGTCACGAAGATGAACCGGACGAACTCGACCAGCCGCCCGCGAGGGATGTGCTTCCTGCGAACCTCGTCGCTCACCGCATCACCGTGCTCCAGCCGTCGGCGCGCTTCAAGCCTACCGGGCGGCGATTCCCGAAGAGGGGATGGGGCGCGCGGGAGTGCGGGAGCCGGTGGGGAGTGATAGGGCGTGGGCTGATAGCTAGTGCGATTCGGCCAGGACCTTGTCGATCATGCCCTCAGCGTCCTCCTCGGAGGACTCCATGGCGAACACGAGCTCGGACACGAGGATCTGCCGGGCCTTGGCCAGCATGCGCTTCTCCCCGGCCGACAGGCCCTTGTCCTTGTCACGGATCGACAGGTTCCTGACCACCTCGGCCACCTGGTACGGGTCGCCCGAGTGGAGCTTCTCGATGTTGTTCTTGAACCGGCGGCTCCAGTTCGAGGCCATCTTGGACTCGTCCTCGCGGAGCACCGCGAGCACCTTCTTGACCTCGGTCCTGGCCACGACCTTCCGCAGGCCCACGGCTTGGGTGTTGTCGGCCGGTACCATCAGGGTGAGATCGCCGTACGCCAGGCGGAGGACGAAGTATTTCTTCTTCTCTCCCAGGAAGTCCCTCTCCCGAAGGTCCTCGATCACGGCCGCGCCGTGCTCTGGATGGACGACGGTGTCACCCTTTCGATACACAGAACCCCCTAGGGACTGGGACGGGAAGTGACCTTCCGGACTATGGCAGAGTAGCATGGCGCCCTGACCCCCGGCAACTCGAAACTGCAGGTCAGAGGTATTATTTTGGCCTGCTTGCTCTGCTGGGTCACATCTTCGGACCCGCGGGGAACCCGTCCCGAGCCGGCTCGCCGGAGTTCCCGGGGCTCGTGTTCCCGGTCCCCCTAGGCGCTGACCACCTCCTTCGATGCTCCCCGGCGATCAGCCGTTCCACGCGCCGAGCGAACGCCCTGGTCGGCCGTTCGACCACCATCGAGCCCGGCCCACCACAGGGCTTCCCGGACGTGCCGGACCTCCACCACTCGCGGGCCGTGCCCCCGTGAGGTCCCGCCCGACCCGTCCTTCGCCACCCCATCGCGTCCCGATCGTGCGGTCACGACCGTCCGGCAGCCGGCACCGACGGCCGCAGCCAGCCGCTGGGCCAGGCCCGGGGCCGGCCGGACCTCCCCCGTCAGCGCGACCTCGCCGGCGAACGCCACCCCAGCGGGAACCGGCCGGCCGGTCGCGGCGGAAGCCAGCGCGGCGGCCACCGCCAGGTCGCACGCGGGGTCGTCGATGCGAAGCCCGCCGGCCGCGGCGCCGTACAGCTCGCTGCGGACCAGCGGCAGCCGGACCGCCTGGTCCAGCACGGCGGCCACCAGCGAGAACCGCCGGGCATCCAGCCCGGAGGCCTGACGCCGGGCCGGCCCCTCCGTGGGCACCACCAGGGCCTGGACCTCCACGGCCAGGGCCCGCCGGCCCGCGGCCACCAGCGCCGTGGCCGCGCCCGGGTCCGAGGCCCCCGGGGCGAGGTGGGCCGAGGGATCGATCTCCACCAGCCCTGAGGGCGACATCTCGAACCACGCCACCTCCCCCTCTGCCCCGAACCGGTTCTTCCCGCCGGACAGGACCCGGAGCCCCGAGCGGGGATCGCCGTCGAACCCCAGGACCACGTCCACGGCGTGCTCCAGCGTGCGCGGGCCCGCCAGGTCGCCGTCCTTGGTCACGTGGCCGGTCAGCACGACCGTGACCCCCTCCGCCTTGGCCAGGCCGACCAGGGCGTCCGCGCACGCCCGGACCTGGGAGGGTCCGCCCGGCAGCGTGGCCGAGCTGGGGTCCCGGAGGGTCTGCACCGAGTCCACGGCCAGCAGGAAGGGCCGCTCCCGCCGGGCGGCGTCGAGCACGTCCGGCAGCTCGCGGCCGCGGACGAACGAGATGGCCTCCCCGGCCACCCCCAGCCGACGGGCGCGGGCCGCGACCTGCCCCCGCGACTCCTCGCCCGACGCGTACAGACAGGTGAGCCCGGCAGCCGACAGTCGAGCCATCACGTGGAGGAGAAGGGTCGACTTGCCGATGCCGGGCTCACCCGCGAGCAGGACCACCGAGGCGGGGACCAGACCCCCGCCCAGCGCGCGGTCCACGCCCGCGAACCCGGAGGAGACGCGGCGTTCCGGTTCGTCCGCCCCCCCCAGCGTCTCGACCACGAGCGCGCACCCGCTCGAGGAGCCCGCGCGAACCAGGGCTCGGGGCCGCTCCGCGACGGACCCCCACGCCCCGCAGGCGGGGCATCGCCCCGCCCACTGGGAGACCTGATGCCCGCACTCCGTGCAGGCCAGGAGCGCTCGTTGCTTCGCCATCGAGGGCGAAGCTAGCACCCGGGTACGACACGAACTCCCGCGCGCTGCGGCCCGGTTCAGGGACGCCGAGGCCCTCGTATCAGTCTGTTCCGCCGACCGTGCTGCTCGGACCCGGACCCGAGACCTCGGGAAGGTGCTTGGCCTCCGGGAAGAACATCTGTCCCGGCGCCGGGCGGTGGCCCAGCGAGTCCGTGATGCCGCCCGCCTGCACGATGAGGTAGGTGGGGTACAGATCCGCAGGACCCTTCACGGGGATGCCCGGGGCCAGCCGGAGCTCCTCCGCCATGAACAGGTGGTTCTGCGGATCGAAATAGAACGTCCGGGCCAGGGCCTCGGTCGTGATCCTGATGGCGACGGCCGGCCGGCCGGCCGGGTCGGTCGCGGACCCCAGGTCCTGCGCCGTGGGCAGGCCCCGGAGCACCTCGTACAGGGCTGCCCGGAGCGCCGGCGACGCGTGCGGCGCGTCGTATCCGAGAAGGTCCTCCACTGCGCGCACCAGCCCGCCCGTGCTGGGTTCCTGCCCCGAACCCGGCGTCACATCTGGCTGAGGCGAACGGCCGTCCTCAGCGTTGCGCTCGAGGAGCTGCTCGAGCAGCACGTTCGGATCGGCGGACAGCCCGGACAGGTCATCGCCGAGCGGGAACTTCCCGAGGCGGATGTCCTGGTCGGGGAGCACCCCGAAACCGTCGGTGGTCGTGGACGTCTTCAGGTGCCCGGTACCGCTCGCGGGCGAGTACCAGTAGGTCATGTTCGCGTTCCCCGAGTCCAGCACGTAGACGAACTCCCAGTAGTCGTACTGCCCGGGCCCCGCCACGAGGTTCGCACCGCCCGCCGTCGATCCGCCCGAAGGCGCGGTCGTCGGCGTGCCCGAACCGCTCGTCGTCGAGGGAGCGGGCTGGGTGTCCGGGATCGTCGAGTCCCCCGGCCCCACCCCGGTCCGCGTGCCGTGTCCCAGGACCACGAGCCCTCCGACGACCCCGGCCGCCACCACCACCGCGGCCACCGCCGCGGACAGCAGGCGCCCGTTGCGGCGGCGCCGGTCTCGCAGCCGGAGCAGCCGATCGAACGCGTCGTCGTTCGCGGGCGCCTCGCGGCGCCCCCGGTCCATGAGGTCGTTCAGCTCACCCATCGCGCTCTCCAGTCCGTCTCCGCAGCGCCTCCCGGGCCCGGCTCACCTGCACCCGGACGGTCGACGCCGAGATCCCCATGGCCTCCCCGGCCTCCTCGGAGGTCAGGCCCAGCCCCTCGGTCAGGACGAACGCGGCCCGCTGCCGCTCGGAGAGCCCGGCCAGCGCACGGACGATCGTGTCGCGGTCCACCACGCCGCCGAGCGCTCCGTCGGTCGGGTCCACGCCCCGGCTCCCATTGGCCCGCTCCCGGCCCACGGCCTCCCGCCGATCGTCCCGGCGCCCCGGCCGTCGCAGGGCCATCGCGGCCCGCCGGCGGCGGCTCCGGAACACGTTCATGGCTGTCCGAAACAGGTAGCCGGCCGGCCGGTCCATGGCCGCCACCCTGTCCCAGCGCTGCCACACCCGCAGGAACGCCTCCTGGGCGATCTCCTCGGCCTCGGAGCGGTCGCGGGCGATGAGCCGGAAGCACGCGAACACGTCCGCGTGGTGCGCGTGGAAGAACGCCTCGAACTCCTCGGGGACGTCTCCACGCGGCTGCCGGGCCGGGACTGCCGGAGACCTCTCCTCCATGGACTCGTCCCACACCGTCCGGCTCCTCGCCGTGCTCGTCGCCGCCTCGTCCATGGTCCAAGAACGCTCTCATGCCGGCGTTTCGCTTACACCGGCGCGGATCTCGATGCCGGTGCGGGGGTTCGATCGGGTAGCGTGGGCCGAAACGGTCTTCCGCCTCAGAACCTCTGTGCCCATCTCATGCTGACAACCGGCCCATCGACATGAAGTCCACGTCACCTCCGCCCGAAACTCCGGGTGATCCCCTTCGACGCCTCGAACGGGAATTGCACTCGCTCTACGGGAGCCGGGCCGGAGACGCTCTGGACGACATCACCGCGTTGCTCCGGCGGCACGGGACGGGGAACCCACGCCCGGGCGGTGGCCGGCGGGAATGGACCGAGCGGGACGCGGTGCTCATCACCTACGGCGACCAGGTCCGGGTGCCCGGCGAGGCGCCGCTGGGCACCCTGCACCGGTTCCTGCGGAGGCATCTGGCCGGACTGGTGACCTCCGTCCATCTCCTTCCGGTGTTTCCGTGGTCCTCCGACGACGGGTTCGCCGTCGTGGACCACACGAGGATCGACCCGGGGCTCGGCGACTGGGACGACGTCTCCGCCATCGCCGCGGAATTCGCGGTGATGCTCGACGTGGTCCTGAACCACGTGTCCGCATCGCACCCCTGGCTGGCCGGATTCCTGAACGGCGATCCAGCGTTCGGCGGTCACTTCGTCGAGGTCGCCCCGGACGCCGACCTGTCGGCCGTGGTGCGGCCCCGCTCGCGGCCCCTGATCACCCGGTTCGCCTCTCCCGGGGGCGATCGCTGGCTGTGGACCACGTTCTCGGCGGACCAGGTGGACCTCAACTACCGCAATCCGGAGGTCCTCGTCCGCATGGTCGAGGTGGTGCTCGGGTACCTGGCGCACGGCGCGGCGCTCCTGCGGCTGGACGCCGTGGGCTACGCCTGGAAGGAGGCGGGCACGTCGTGCCTGAGCCTGGAGGGGGCCCACCGGCTCGTGCGGGTGCTCCGAGCCGCCATCGACGCCGTGGCGCCGTACGTGGCGCTGGTCACCGAGACGAACGTTCCCCACCTCGAGAACGTGGCGTACTTCGGCGACGGGACCGACGAGGCCCAGGCCGTCTACCAGTTCTCGCTGCCTCCGCTGGTGCTCCACGCGTTCGTCACCGGGGACGCCGGGCGGCTGGCGTCGTGGATCTCGCGGGTGGATCAGCCCCCGCCGGGGTGCGTCTTCCTGAACTTCCTGGCCTCGCACGACGGGATCGGGCTGATGCCGGCCCTGGGGCTCCTCGACGACGCCGAGGTCGACGGCCTGGTCGAACGGGTGATCCGGCACGGGGGCCTCGTGTCGATGCGGGACACGCGCTCGCGCCCCCGACCGTACGAGCTGAACACGACCCTGTTCGACGCCCTGTCGGACCCGAACGGAGCCGAGCCCGAGCGGCTCCGGGTGGCCCGGTTCCTGGCCGCCAACTCGGTCATGCTGATGCTGTCCGGCGTCCCGGGCATCTACGTGCATAGCCTGTTCGGCTCGCCGAACGACCTGGTCGCGGCGGAGACGAGCGGAAGTCCGCGCCGCATCAACCGGGCCCGCTTCGCGGAGCGAGAGCTCGAGGCCGCCCTGGCCGATCCACAGTCGCGGGCCCGCCGGGTGTTCGACGGCTACGCCGCGATGCTCCGGGCCCGCGCCTCCCACCCCGCGTTCCGCCCCGACGCCCCGCAGCGCGTCCTCGAAACACCCCCCAGCATTCTGGCCATCGAACGAGGCTCGAGCGAAACCGGTCGCGTCCAATGCCTGGTCAACGTGGCCGCCAACCCCCGAAGCACGCCCGCGCCCGCCTCGGGAACCGACCTCCTCTCAGGACGCCAAGCCGCCGCCGGCGACCCCCTGACGCTCCAGCCCTACGAGGTCATGTGGCTGGCGGGCCCGGCCTGAACGGCTCCGGGCGCGGTTCTCGCCCCGGCGGGCCGGCCGAGAGCCCGCCGCGAGATCGAAGCGGGCGGGGCCTCGAGCGCGTCTCTCCACCGATGGGCGACGTCGGAGACACGGCCGTGGCGCACGAGGACGCTCTCGGGGCCCTGTACCGGCGATCGGTGGGACGGGCCGAGGCACTCGCTCGGGCCCTGACCGGCGATCCGCATCTGGCGCAGGACATCGCACACGAGGCGTTCATCCGGGTCGCGGGGCGGTTCGGGCACCTCCGGAACCCCGGGGCGTTCGAGTCGTATCTGAGCAGGACGGTCGTGAACCTGTGTCGCTCGCACTTCCGGAAGGCGGGCGTCGAACGCCGAGGCCTGCAGCGGATCGGGATCCCGAACGAGGTGACGCCCGGCCAGGAACCCGAGGACCGGGAGGCTCTGTGGGCCGCGATCCTCAGGCTGCCGTACCGGCAGCGGGCCGCCGTCGTGCTCCGCTTCTACGAGGACCTCTCCGAGCAGCAGGCCGGCGCGATCCTGCGATGCACGCCACGCGCGGTGAATGCCCTGGTGTCGAGGGCGATGGCCACGCTACGAGCCGAGATGGGGGAATCCGCATGAACCCTTCCGAGATGAAGGTGCGCGATGCGTTGGATCGGGGCGTCGGCGTGCCGCCGCTTCGATCGATGCCCCCCGGAACACGCTCGCGCGTGCGCGGGCGGCAGGCCCGATGGGTCGCTGGACTCACCGTGGTGGCCGTTGCCGTGACCCTCGCGGGCATCGGCACGCTCCGGATCGCGGCCTCGGGAGGCAACGGTCCCGCCTCGGGGAACGACATCGTGAGGGACCATCCGCTGGAGTTCGTCCCCCAGGGCTGGCCCGCGGTGGACGTGGGGGACCCCGCCGACGGCTACACCATGCCCCCCGACGCCGCGGGATCCGACGGTCCGGTCCGGGTCATCGCGTCCGGCACGGTCGACGGCGAGGGGTTCTCGTTCCAGTCGTTCGTCGGTGCGGGACCCGACGCCGACCTGCGCGGTCCGTGTCTCGGATTCGCGGGGCCGGGCCTCGACGAGTTCGCCTCGCCCGACCCTCAGCCGCCGGGTGCCGTCGGCGGCATCTCCTCGGCGACCTGCGCACACCCCCAGGGCGTTCCGGCCCGGACCGACCTCTACCTCGCCGGTCAGCGCAGCCCCCAGGCCCCGGGGATCGCGGCTCACTACGGCTTCCTCGGCCCCCGGGTGACCCGTCTCGAGCTTCGCCTGGACGACGGCGCGACGGTCGATGTCCCGCTGCTGGGAAGCCCCCCGGGATGGGACGGCATCCAGGCGTTCCTGTTCTTCCCCCCCGAGGGCTCCCGGGGAACGCTCACCGCCCTCGCGGAGGACGGGACCCCGCTCGCCGAGGCGCGCACCTGCTACACCGTCTACTCCGACACCGCCTCCGGGGGCTGCGGGGGCCCGACCACCCAGCTCACACCCGTCCCGGCGCCTTCCTAGTGCCGGAGAGCCCAGCGGCCCTCGGGTCGCTGGGCTCCACAATCCGGCCTTTCGATCGCGGACCTTCCAGTTCGCGACCTCTCGCGCGGGGGCCGGGCTCGCGCGGTTCCGGGGGCCCTAGCCTTCCTGCTGGCCCGCCATCTCCACCGGCGGCGTCTCGGGCGAAGAGGGCGAGTCGAACACGACCTCGCCGTCCCGCGCGTCCACGATCACCGTCTGGCCCGCCCGGAACTCCTTCCACAGGAGCTTCTCGGACAGGGGGTCCTCCACCAGCCGCTGGATGGTCCGGCGGAGCGGCCGGGCCCCCAGCGCCGGGTCGTACCCCTTCTCGGCCAGGAACTCCTTGGCGGCGTCGGTCAGGACGATGTCGACGTCCTTGGCCTTCAGCTGCTCGCGGACCCGCCTGGTCAAGAGGTCGACGATGGCCTTGACGTCCTCCCGGGTCAGCGTGTGGAACACGATGACCTCGTCGATCCGGTTCAGGAACTCCGGACGGAAGGACCGCTTCAGCTCGTCCATGACCCGGTCCGTCATCCTGTCGTGGGTCAGGCCCTCGTCGGTCTTGGCGAAGCCGATGCCGGCGCCCTTCTGGATGTCCCGGGTCCCGAGGTTCGACGTCATGATGATCACGGTGTTCTTGAAGTCCACCGTGTGGCCCTGCGCGTCCGTGAGCCGCCCGTCCTCCAGGATCTGCAGCAGCGTGTTGAACACGTCGGGGTGGGCCTTCTCGATCTCGTCGAACAGGACCACGCTGAACGGCTTGCGCCGCACCGCTTCCGTGAGCTGGCCGCCCTCCTCGTACCCGACGTAGCCGGGCGGGGAGCCGATCAGCCGGCTGACCGTGTGCTTCTCCATGTACTCGGACATGTCGAGCTGGATCAGCGCGTCCTCGTCGCCGAACAGGAACTCGGCCAGGGCCTTCGAGAGCTCGGTCTTCCCAACCCCGGACGGCCCCAGGAAGATGAACGAACCGGAGGGCCGCTTGGGGTCCTTCAGCCCGGCCCGGGTCCGGCGGATCGACTTGGAGACGGCGGTGACGGCCTCGGCCTGGTCGACGATCCGCTTGTGCAGCTCGTCCTCCATCCGCAGCAGCTTCTCCGTCTCCTCCTCGGTGAGCTTGAACACCGGGATGCCGGTCCAGATCGACAGCACCTCGGCGATCTCCTCCTCGTCCACCTCGGACAGCACGTCGAGCTCGCCGGACTTCCACTGGCGCTCCCGGCGCTGCTTCTCCTCGAGCAGCTGGCGCTCCTCGTCACGGAGGGAACCGGCCCGCTCGAAGTCCTGGACGTCGATGGCCGATTCCTTCTTCAGGCGGACCTCGGCGATCTTCTCGTCCACCTCGCGGACGTCCGGCGGCGCGGTCATGCGACGGATCCGCATGCGCGAGCCGGCCTCGTCGATGAGGTCGATGGCCTTGTCCGGCAGGAACCGGTCCGAGATGTAGCGGTCGGCCAGGTTCGCGGCGGCCACCAGCGCGTCGTCGGTGAACGACACCCGGTGGTGGGCCTCGTACCGGTCGCGGAGCCCCTTCAGGATCTCGATCGTGTGCGCCACCGAGGGCTGCTCCACCGAGATCGGCTGGAACCGCCGTTCGAGCGCCGCGTCCTTCTCGAGGTGCTTGCGGTACTCGTCGCGGGTGGTGGCGCCGATGGTCTGGAGCTCGCCGCGGGCCAGCATCGGCTTGAGGATCGAGGCCGCGTCGATCGCGCCCTCGGCCGCCCCGGCCCCGACCAGCGTGTGCAGCTCGTCGATGAACAGCACGATGTCGCCGCGGGTCCGGATCTCCTTGAGGACCTTCTTCAGCCGCTCCTCGAAGTCGCCCCGGTAGCGGGACCCCGCCACCAGCGCGCCGAGGTCGAGCGTGTAGATCTGCTTGCCCTTGAGGGTCTCCGGGACGTCGCCCTTCACGATCTTCTGGGCCAGGCCCTCGACGATGGCGGTCTTGCCCACTCCGGGCTCGCCGATCAGGACCGGGTTGTTCTTGGTCCGTCTGCTGAGCACCTGCATGACCCGCTCGATCTCCTTATCGCGCCCGATCACCGGGTCGAGCTTGGCGTCGCGGGCCAGCTGGGTCAGGTTCCGCCCGAACTGGTCCAGGACCATCGAGCCCTGCGGGGTCTGCTCGCCGGGGGCCTGCTCGCCCTTGCCGCCGGTGTAGCCGGACAGCAGCTGGATGACCTGCTGGCGGACCCGGTTGAGGTCGGCGCCGAGCTTCTGCAGGACCTGCGCGGCGACGCCCTCGCCCTCGCGGATCAGCCCGAGCAGGATGTCAGGGCCTTGGCGGCCACCCCCTCGCCCTCGTGGATCAGGCCGAGCAGGATGTGCTCGGTGCCGATGTAGTTGTGGTTGAGCATCCTCGCCTCTTCCTGCGCGAGGACCACCACCCTTCTGGCTCGGTCGGTGAACCGTTCGAACATGTCAAGCCTCTCCGGCCGGATCGGCCGGCCCCCGTGTTGCGGTGCCTCGGGGATCCGCGGACCACGTCCTACCCCCGAGGCGCAGACGGCGCTCACGGTGGCGCCTGTTCGCGCCGCCTGAGCGCCCTCCGAGAGCGATTATACCCCCCGGGTCCCCGGAACTCGCCTCTCGGATCCTCATCCCGCCTCCTTGGAGGGTGCCGCACCGCCGACGGGTTCCCGACGACCCCTCCACACTCGTTCCTTTTCCCCGCCGCCACCTTATACGAACAACGAACCTCCACAGGACATTCGGACGGAAGGCCGGTCGGGATGAGCCCCGCCGAGATTTCCCGCGGATGGACCCTGCCCGCCGGGGCCCCTCGGCCTTGACGGCAGGACGGCCGGTCGTGTAGAAATTCCACAAGCGTTGAAATTGCCGGAGGGGACCGGGTCGCGCCCCGTCCGGACCCGGGTCGAACGGGAGGTGGAGGCGGCCATGTGGGCCATCGCGTTGAAGGAGTTCCGGCAGCTCCGCAGGGACCGGCGGACGCTCGCCATGATGATCTTCCTGCCGCTCGTGCTGCTGGTGGTCTTCGGCTACGCGGCGAGCTTCGACGTGTCGAAGGTGCCCACCGTGGTGGTGGGGCCGGGTGCGGCGGCGGTCGCGCAGGAACTGCCACCCCCGCTCGACGTGACCGGGGTGCGGACCGACGCCACCGCGGGGGATGGCGAGGCCATCCTGCGGAACGGGGAGGCTGTGGCGGTCGTGGTGGCCGATCCCGCTGCCCCCCGGGTCCTGGTGGACGGATCCGAGCTGTTCTCCGCCCGGGCCGTGGTCACGGGCTTCGCCCAGGCGCAGGGCCGGCTCCCGGAGGGTACGCCCACCCCCAAGGTCCGCGTCCTGTTCAATCCCGACCTCGAGACCTCGGCCGTGATGGTCCCGGCGATCATCGGGCTGATCCTGGTGTTCGTAGGGACCGTGGCCACGTCGCTCGGCGTGGTCCGGGAGCGGCAGGCCGGAACGCTGGAGCAGCTCGCCGTGATGCCGTTCCGGGCCCGCGACGTCTTCGTGGGCAAGGTGGCCCCGTACTTCGCGGTCGGCATCGTGGACATGGCCATCGTCGTGGCGGCGGGGTTGGGCCTGTTCGGCGTGCCCTTCCGGGGATCCGTCCTCACCTTCGCCCTGGGGGCCCTGCTGTTCCTGTTCGTGACCCTGGGGATCGGCGTGCTGATCTCGACCGTGTCGGAGAACCAGGGTCAGGCCATCCAGATGGCGATCATGACCCTGCTCCCGCAGGTGCTGCTGTCCGGGATGTTGTTCCCGCTGCAGTCGATGGCGCCGGGGGTCCGGTGGATCGCGTACGGACTTCCCCTCACCTACTTCATCCGGATCTCCCGGGGCGTGATGGTGCGCGGCGCGCCGCTCGCGTCGCTGTGGTTCCCGCTGGTCATGCTGGCCGTCCTGGGCCTGGTGGTGTTCGGGCTCTCGGTGATCCGGTTCCGGAGGGACCTGGCGCCGTCGGGGACGGCAGCGGCGAGGCCTGCGGGGCGAGCCGGAGGCGCAGGCGGCGTGAGCGGCGCCTGGGGCGTCCGGGACCTCGAGGTCCGGTACGGGGGCCGCGTCGCGCTGTCCGGGGTCACGCTCGAGGTCCGCACGGGGGAGGTGGCGGCCGTGGTGGGCGGGGACGGCGCGGGGAAGACCACGCTGCTCCGAGCCCTGGCCGGCGCCGTCCGTCCCACCGCCGGGAAGGTGGAAAGGCCCGGCGAGCTCGAGATCGGCTACGTGTCCGCGGGCCCCGGCGTGTACGGCGACCTCACCTGCGACGAGAACCTGGCGTTCGCCGGGTCGGCCTACGGGCTCTCCGGGCGAGACGTGGCCGAGCGCGCGGAGGGGCTCCTGCGCAGAACCGGCCTGCTGGAGGCCCGCGGGCACCTGGCGGCCCGGCTCTCGGGCGGGATGCGGCACAAGCTCGCGCTGGCCGTGGGGCTGTTGCACCGTCCGGAGCTGCTGGTGCTGGACGAGCCCACCACCGGCGTGGACCCCGTGAGCCGGGCCGATCTGTGGCGGCTCATCTCCTCGGCGGCCGCGGACGGCGCGGCCGTCCTCTTCGCCACCACCTACCTCGACGAGGCCGAACGGGCCGGCGAGGTCCTAGCCCTCGACGCCGGGACGACCCTGGCCCGGGGGACGCCCGAGGACGTGGTCCGCCGGATGACGGGCGCCGTGGTGGAGGTGGATCGCAGGCCGGAGGGTGCCGCCGGCCGGCGGGCGTGGCGGCGCGGCGGCCGGTGGCGGTGGTGGATCCCCGGCGGGGACCGGCCGGATGGCGCGGCCCGGGTCGAGCCGGACCTGGAGGACGCGGTCATCGTGGCGGCCCTGGCCCGGGAGGGTCGGGAGGCCGCGTGAACGGGTGCCGGGGAGCGGCGTCGTGACGGCCCGACGGGAACCGCTGGTCGTCGCGGAGTGCCTGACCCGGCGCTTCGGCGAGTTCGTCGCCGTGGACTGCGCGGACCTGGAGGTCCACTCGGGGGAGGTCGTCGGGCTGCTCGGGGCGAACGGCGCGGGGAAGACGACCCTGCTCCGGATGATGCTCGGCCTGCTCCGCCCGAGCGACGGGCAGGTGGAGCTGTTCGGCTGGCCCCCGTCGCGAGCCATGCGGCGCCGGCTGGGGTACGTGCCACAGGGCCTCGGCCTGTACGAGGACCTCACCGTTCGCCAGAACCTCGACTTCGCGGCGGCCGCGTTCGGCGCGCCCTCTCCGGAGCTGGACGATCCGGATCTCCGGGATGCGGAGGACGTCACGGTTCGCGATCTCCCGCTGGGCCTTCGGCGGCGGACGGCGTTCGCGGCTGCCCTGGCCCACGGTCCGGAGTTGCTCGTGCTGGACGAGCCGACCTCCGGTGTCGACCCCCTGGGCCGGGCCCGGCTGTGGGACACGGTCCGGGCCTCCGCCGAACAGGGCGCCGGCGTGGTGGTCACCACGCACTACATGGACGAGGCCCGCCAGTGCGACCGCCTGGTGGTGATGGCGGCGGGACGGGTGGTGGCGACCGGATCGATGGACGAGATCGTCGGCGCCGCGACTGCCGTCGAGGTGTCGGCTGATCGGTGGCAGGACGCGTTCGCCGCGCTCGACGACGCCGGGCTCCCCATCTCCCTCACCGGCCGGCGCGTGCGGGTCCCGGAGACCGACCCCGACGTCGTGACCAAGGCTCTCCGCGACGCGGGCGTGAGGGCCGAGGTGGAGGTCGTCCAGGCCACGTTCGAAGAGCGGTTCGTGGCGCTGTCCCGGACGTCCGCGGAGGCCGGCGAACCGGCATGACGAGAGCGGTCAGGCGGGCGGGGCGACGACCCGGAACGAGCGGGAGCCGCGACGCCATCCTGCGCGCGGCCCGCCGTCGGTTCGGCGCCCTCGGGTACGAGCGGACGACGATCCGGGGGATCGCCGGGGAGGCCGGCGTCGATCCGGCGCTCGTCCTGCACTTCTTCGGCTCCAAGGAGGACCTGTTCGCCGAGTCGATCCGCCTGGTCATCGACCCCGGCGCCCTGGTCCCGGCGATCCTGGCGGGGCCCCGCACCCGGTTGGGGGAGCGGGTGGTCCGCGTGGCCCTGGAGCTGTGGGGCCGGCCCGAGATCCGCGACGTCTTCCTGTCGATCCTTCGCTCGGCGGCGTCGAACGAGGTCGCGGCGGCGGCCCTCCGGCGGTTCATCACCAGGGAGGTCCTCATGCCACTGGCGGAGGCGAGCGGCATGCCGAACGCTCCGCTCCGCGCGGCGCTCACGGGATCCCAGATCGTGGGCATGGCCGTGGCCCGGTACGTGGTGAAGGTCGAGCCCCTGGCCTCCGCCGATCCCGACGAGGTGGCCCGGTGGATCGGGCCGACCCTCCAGCGCTACCTCACCGAGCCGGCGCCGAGGAGGTCTGCGTCAACCCCGGGACCTCGCAGCGGTCCTTGAATCCCTGGTTCCGCCACTGCGGCACGGCCTCGATCTTCTCTCGCGGCATGCCGTGCCCGTGCAGCACCCGGTAACCGAAGTCCATGCACCACGGGCAGCCGATCTTGACGGCCGCCATCGGCGTGTTTGTGACCCTGCTTCACGGTCACGCGCGGGAAGATCGTCGAGATCGACGTCCTCGCCGACCCCGCGCGCCTCCGCCGGCTCGACTTGGCGGTCCTCGAAGACTGATACGAGCTGGTCTCGCGGCGGCAGGCCCGAGCGGCGGAAGGCGCCTCAGGGACCGTCACGGCCCTCCTCGGGCCGGAGGTGGGGGAACGTGATCACGTCCCGGATGGAGGGGACGTCGGCGAGGATCATGGTCAGGCGGTCGATGCCCAGGCCCAGGCCCCCGGCGGGCGGCATGCCGTGCTCCAGGGCCTCCAGGAAGTCCTCGTCGAGCGGGTGGGTCTCCTCGTCGCCGTGGGCGCGAGCCTCCAGCTGCTGCTGGAACCGGGCCCGCTGGTCGTCGGGGTCGGTGAGCTCGGAGTAGGCGGGACCGATCTCCATCCCGGCCATGATCAGGTCGAAGTGCTCGGTCACTCCCGGGCTGCTCCGGTGGGGCCGGGCCAGCGGCGAGACCGCCTGCGGGAAGTCCTTCACGAACGTGGGCTGGAACAGGTCCTCCTCCACCAGGGCCTCGTACAGCTCCACGACGACCTTGCCCGGACCCCAGGCCGGGTCGAGCTTCACGCCGTGGCGCTCGGCCAGGGCGGCCAGGTCCTCCAGCGGCCGGTCCAGGGTGACCGCCTCGCCGGCCGCCTCGCTCACCGAGTCGAGGACCGTGACCCGCCGCCACGGCGTCTCCAGGTCCATCTCCCGGCCCAGGTAGTCGAACCGCAGGGACCCCCGCACGGCCAGCGCGGCCTCCTTCACCAGGGCCTCCACCAACACCATCATGTCCTCGTAGTCGCCGTAGGCCTGGTACACCTCGAGCATCGTGAACTCGGGATTGTGGTCGCGGTCGATGCCCTCGTTGCGGAAGTTCCGGCCGATCTCGTAGACCCGCTCCAGCCCCCCCACCAGCAGCCGCTTCAGGTACAGCTCCGGCGCGATACGCAGGAACAGTGGGATGTCCAGGATGTTGTGGTGGGTCTGGAACGGCCGGGCCAGCGCGCCCCCCGGCGTGGCGTGCAGCACCGGCGTCTCGACCTCCACGAACCCGTGGGCGTCGAGGTACGCGCGGACGGCGCGAAGGACCCCGGCCCGCGCCGTGACCATGGTCCGGGACTCGAGGTCGGTGGCCAGCTGGACGTAGCGGCGGCGGACCTTCAGCTCGGGGTCCTTGATCCCGTGCCACTTCTCCGGCGGCGGGCGGAGCGACTTCGTGAGCAGGGTGAGGGTGGTCGGCTTCACGCTGATCTCGCCGCGCTTCGTCCGGACCACTGGGCCGGTGGCCCCGACGATGTCACCGAGGTCGAGGTCGTCGAGCAGGGCCCACGACTCCCCGGGCATGGCGTCCTGGGAGCAGAACAGCTGGAGGTCGCCGGTGCGGTCCCGGATGATCACGAACGCGAGCCCCCCGTGCCGGCGGACCAGCACGATGCGCCCGGCCACCGAGCGGACGGCGCCGGTCTCCTCGCCTGGGGCCAGGGCATCGAACTCCCGGAGGATGCGGGCGGCGTCGGCGTCCTTGGCGAAGCTCAGGGCGAACGGCGCGACGCCGCGTTCGCGAAGGCGGTCGAGAGTCTCCCGGCGCGCCGCCAGGACACGGTCCAGCCGTGAGCCCTCCTTCTCGGGGGGTTCAGGCATCGGGCCGGGTGTTCCGCTCGAAGATCAGGCGGAGGCCCTCCAGGGTCAGCCAGGGCTCGTGGTGGTCGATGGTGTGGCAGTGCGGCGCGATCACGGCGGCCATGCCGCCGGTGACCACCACGGTCGCGCCGCCGCCCAGCTCCTTCTGCATCCGCTCGACGACGCCGTCGACCTCGGCGGCCGTCCCGAACACCAGGCCGGCCTGCAGGGCCTCCACGGTGTTCTTCCCGATGATCGAGCGGGGAGCCACGATCTCCACCCGCGGGAGCCGGGAGGCCTGGGCCACGAGCCCCTCCGCCGCCACCGCGATGCCGGGGGCGATGGCCCCGCCGAGGTACTCCCCCTTCTCGCTCACGGCGTCGTACGTCGTGGCGGTGCCGAAGTCGACCACGATGCACGGCCCGCCGTACTTCGTGTAGGCCCCCAGGGCGTTCACGATCCGGTCCGCCCCCACCTCGCGCGGGTTGTCGGTGAGGACGGAGACCCCGGTCTTCACCCCCGGCTCCACCACCACGGGGTCGAAGTGGAAGTACCGCTGCGTCATCGCGCGGAGCTCGCCGGTGACCGGCGGGACCACCGAGGAGATCACCACCCCGGTGATCTCGCGAGAGAACGACAGGCCCTGCTGCTCCAGGAAGCCGCCGAACAGCAGCGCGAGCTCGTCGGCCGTTCGCTCGGGGTCGGTGGACATGCGCCAGTGCCAGGCCAGATCCTGCTCCCGGAACACGCCGAGCACCGTCTGGGTGTTCCCCACGTCCACCGCGAGCAGCATGTCCGGTCAGCCCTCCTGCAGCTCGAACCGCGGGCCATTGTCGCGCACGGGACCCTCCGGCGACACGAATCCGGCCGCGTAGCCGTCGAACGGGGCGCTCGGGTCGGGGTCCCGCAGGCCGCCGGCGATCTCCGAGAGCCGTTCCAGGAACCCCAGGGCCACGGGCTCCGCAGCCCGCATGGCCCGGACCGGTCCTCCCAGTTCGGCCACCGGGTCGCCGACCTGGATCGGGTCGCCGTCGTCCGCCAGCGGGCGCAACCGCACGCCGAGTCGGGCGAACGTCTCCCGGGCCACCGGAAGTCCACAGAGGATCCCCCGCCCGGACGCGCACCGCAGGAGCCCGATCCCGGTCCGGTCCTCGGGGATGGCGTCGAGGGCAGGGTCCACGTGGGCCGCGGCGTGCGCCGTGAGGGCCTCGGTCACCGCGACGAGCACGGCCACCCGGTCGAGCTCCTCAGGTGGGGTCACGGGGCCAGCAGGAGGTTGTCGAGGAGGCGGGGACGGCCCACCCGGGCCGCCACCAGTGCCCGGGCGGGGCGTTCGATCGCGTCGATCTCGTCGAACGAGTCCTCGTCCACCACCACGGCGTAGTCGAGGTCCGCCAGGGGCTCGGTCTCCACCACGCGGCGGATGGCGACCTCGACGGCCCGGGGATCGCGCTCGCCGCCCGCCACGAGGTCCGCGCCGGCGCGGAGCGCGCGCGACAGGCACAGCGCCGCTCCTCGCTCCTCGGCCGACAGGTACACGTTCCGGGACGACAGGGCCAGGCCGTCAGGCTCCCGGACGATGGGACACCCCACCACCTCCACCTGGAACGACAGGTCGCGGGCCATCCGCCGGATCAGGGCGAGCTGCTGCGCGTCCTTCTCGCCGAGGTACGCGGCCGCGGGACCCACGGCGTGGAACAGCTTGGCCACCACCGTGGCCACGCCGCGGAAGTGGCCGGGGCGGATGGCACCCTCCAGCCGCCCCGCCAGGGGACCCGGGTCCACGGTCACCTCCGGCTCCCCCTCCGGGTACATCTCCAGGCCGTCCGGGGCGAACACGAGATCGACCCCCTCGGCGCGGGCCATCGAGAGGTCGCGGTCCAGGTCGCGCGGGTACGCTTCGAAGTCCTCGCCGGGGCCGAACTGCAAGGGGTTCACGAAGATCGACACCGCCACCACGTCGCGCTCGGCGCGGGCCCGGCGCATCAGCGAGATGTGGCCCTCGTGGAACTCGCCCATGGTGGGGACGAACCCGACGGTCCGGCCCGCCGCTCGTTCCGCGTCGCAGGCCTCGCGGAACTCCGCGATCCGGACGACGACGTTCACGGCTTCGACCCCCTGGCGAGACCGCTCACGGCGGCGACCACCGGTCGAGGACCTCCTCCACCGCCGCCCGGCCGGCCCGGTCCAGACGTCCGGCCCGGGCGGCCAGCTCGACGGCGGCCCGGCCCAGGACGACGTATGCGGGGACGGCCCCCGGCGCCCGTTCGGACAGCGCCCGGAGGTTCCGCTCGACCGTGGCGGCATCGCCCCGGGCCACCGGGCCGGTGAGGGCGGACGCCGGCCCCCGCGCCGCGGCGTTCTCCAGGCTGGCCCGGGCCAGCGGGAGGAACGTCTGGACGGCGTCCTCGATCCCGGCCGCGGCGAGGACCTGCTCCGCCAGGGCCATGAGCGCGACCAGGTCGTTCGAGGCCAGCACGGCGCCGGCGTGGTACAGAGCCCGGTGCTCCTCGGGGACCCGGAACGGGCGCCCGCCGAGGTCGGCGGCGATGCGCTCGCCGAGCGCGGAGCCCTCGTCGTCCCGGGCCGTGACGGCGACCGCGCTCCCGGGCATCCGCTCCAGCGCCGCCTCGACGGTGGGGAAGGTCTGGAGCGGATGCAGGGCCAGCACCCGCGCCCCCGCCTCCTCGACCGCTCGGAGCGGCTCCAGCCCCTCCGCCCCGGACAGGTGAGCCACCCATGCGCCGGGCCGCAGGGACCGTGCGGCCGCGAGGGCCCCCGCCACCTCCTCGATGGCCCCGTCGGGCACGCCGATGAGCACGAGGTCCGCGTGGCGCGCCGCGTCCGTCGGGTCGGTCACCGGAACGCCGGGCAGGAACCTCGCCGCCCGCTCCCGCGTGCGTTCGCCGCCGGAGACCGCCACGATGCGGTGCCCCGCCCGCCCCAGGATCACGCCGAGCGCGGTGCCCACCCGCCCTGCGCCGACCACGGCCACGTCCATGGCGCCGAGTATCCGCGGCGCGCCGTCCCCCCGCGCGGCCGAAGCGGCCGAGGCGAGGAGCGGGGGCCCGAACGGCCGGATCCCGCGCAGGGACCCGGGCGGCGGGCGGAGCGTGGCTACGCGGCGGCCTCCCGGGAGCGGAGGATCGGCGGCCAGCTCGAGCAGGGGCGCGAGGACGAACCCTCGCTCGTGCATGCGGGGATGGGGGACCTGCAGGCCGGGCTCGTCGACCTCCAGGTCCCCGAAGGTCAGCACGTCGACGTCGATGGTCCTCGGCCCCCACCGCTTCCCCCGGACCCGCCCCAGGCGGCGTTCGACCCCGAGGCACGCGTCCAACAGCTCCCGCGGGGACAACACGGTCTCCACCTCGAGCACCGCGTTGAGGTAGTCGGGCTGCGGCGGCCCCACCGGTTCGGTCTCGTACACCCGCGAGGACCGCACCACGCGGACTCCGGGCACCGCGGCCAGGAGGTCCACCGCGGCCCGCAGCGCGCCCAGCCGGTCGCCGAGGTTCGACCCGAGCCCCAGGAACGCCCGGACGGTTGTCCCCACGGCCGACTCAGCCAGACGTGGCCTCCACCGCCACGTCCCCCAGGCCCAGGGCCGCCGCCGCGGTCGGCTTGTGCACGACCGCTTGCACGCGGGTGACCTGCTCGACGCGCGAGACCGCCTCCGCCACGGCCTGGGCCAGGGACTCCAGGAGCTGGAAGGACTCCACCTCCACCGTGTGCCGGACGACGCCGGCCAGGTCCACGTAGTCCGCGGTGTCATGGAGGCGGTCCTCTCCGAGGTCGGCCTCCAGATCGACCTGCAGGTCCACGACGAACTCCTGCGGCTGGTCCCGCTCGCCCACGTTGGCCCCGTGCCGCCCGGACGCCCGGATCCCCGACAGCAGGATGCGAACCGCGTTCACCCACCACCTCCCGATCTCCTCGCCTCCCTGGCGGCCAGAGCCTCCGGGATCTTGCGGAAGTCCCACGACGAGATGCTGTCCGGGTCCAGGCGCAGGAAGAACCGGTTCCGCCATCCCTCGAAGTGCGGGCGGTTCCCCCCGAAGTACTTGTCGGCGAAGCCGTCGCTCACCGCGGCCAGCCGGGCGTCGCCCGTGGACTCCCGGAGGCGGCCGTGGAGGACGACGCCGCGCAGCTCGTCGTAGCGCTCGCCGTCGTCGACGGTCGCGGCGGCCCGGGGATCCCGCTCGGCGTTGCGGACGGTGCGGTTCCCCCGGGTGGTGTTCACGAACAGGACGCCGTCGTGCCACACGAACCACAGCGGGACCACGTGCGGATCGCCGCCCGGGCCCACCGTGGCCACCCGCGCCGTCCACGCCGTGGCCAGGAACCGGTCCCGTTCGTCGGGCGTGAGCGAGAGGTCAAGCGGGGCCACGCCGCTCCAGGGGAACCATCACCGGGCCGCCGGCGGGCCCGTGCTCGTGGCCTTCGTGATGATGCTGCACCGGCCGGCCCAGCCAGTTCGCCGCCAGGAACTGGGCCAGCAGCGGCGCCAGCGTGCCGGGGGCCTCCTCCGGGGTGAAGTGCGCGCACCCCGGCAGCAGGACCAGCGCCGGGCGGGCCAGCACCTCCACCAGGCGGTCGGCGATCTCGATCCCCAGGTACGGGTCGTCCTCGCCCCACACCAGCAGGGAGGGGACGTCGAGCGCGGCCAGGTCGCCGTCCCGCCCGGCCAGGCCGACGCCGTCGACGGCCCGGACCGCACGGAAGAACGCGCGGGCGCCGTCTTCGCCGGCGAACGGCTCGACGTACGCCGCCACCATGTCGGGGGTGAGCGCCTCCTTCCGGGCCAGCCCGAGGTCCAGGGCCAGCTCGATCACGCTCGCCACGAACTCCGGCGTCTCCTGCTCGGCGGTGGCGTCCTGCAGCATCCGGACGCCCTCGATGGGCCACGCGTCGAACGCCGCGGCGTCGATGAGCGCCAGCGCCTCCACGCCGCCCTGCAGCGCCATGAGCTGGGCCACCGCGCCGCCCAGGTCGTGTCCGGCCACCGCGAACCGGTCGACCCCCAGAGTGCCCAGGGCCTCGCGGACGTACCCCGCCTGGGCCCGCGGATGCAGCGGCGCCCCGTCCGGCTTGTCCGAACGGCCGAACCCGAGGAGGTCCGGCGCGATCGCGCGCATCCCGGCCCGGACGATCTCCGGGATCACGTCCCGCCACAGGTACGACGACGTCGGGAAGCCGTGGAGCAGGACCACGGCGGGGCCCTGGCCGGCGTCGAGGAACGCCATCGCACCGCCGCGGGTCCGGGTTCGCCGGACGTCCTCACCCATCGCCGGCCCTCACGATCGCATCGACCACCTGCACCACGCGGAGCATCTCGCGGACGTCGTGGACGCGCACCATCTCCACGCCCTTCGCCGCGAGCCACGCCACCGCGCCGGCCGTCCCCTCCAGGCGGTCCCCGGCCTCGGCGCCGGTCAGCGCGCCGATGAACGACTTCCGCGACGGGCCCACCAGGACCGGCACGCCGATCTCGCGGAACGCGTCGACGTGGCGCAGCAGCAGCAGGTTGTGCCGGAGCGTCTTGCCGAACCCGATCCCGGGGTCCACGCACAGGCGGTCCCGTTCGATCCCGGCCTCCTCCGCCGCCCGGACCCGTTCGGCCAGGAACTCGCGGACCTCCGCCACCACGTCGTCGTAGCGGGGGTCGGCCTGCATGGTCTTGGGATCGCCCAGCATGTGCATGAGGACCAGCCCCGCTCCGGCCTCCCGCACCACCTCCAGCATCCGGGGGTCGTCGCGCCCGGCGGAGACGTCGTTCACGATGGCCGCGCCGGCGTCGAGGGCGGCGGCGGCCACGCCGGCCTTCCGGGTGTCGATCGAGACCGGCACGTCCACCTCCGCGGCCAGCCGCTTGACCACCGGGACCACGCGGTCGATCTCCTCGGCCGCGGAGACGGCGTCCGAGCCGGGACGGGTGGACTCCCCGCCGATGTCGAGCACGTCGGCGCCGGCCTCCGCCAGCTCGATCCCCTGCCGGACCGCGGCCTCCGGGTCCAGGAACCGCCCTCCGTCGGAGAACGAGTCCGGCGTGACGTTCACCACGCCCATCAGCCGGGTCCGGCCACCCAGCTCGAGAGCCCCTGCCACGAACCGCCACCGCATCGTCGACCACAGCGTAGTCCGCCTGGGCGGTTGCCCTGTTGCGGCCGGCGGGGCCGGCTCGACTGCAACCTCCGGACCGGGCTCGCGCGTCATCACGGGTGGGAGGACCGGAGCGGTCATGATTCGAGCGGAGATCGAGCGGCTGGATCGGGTGAGCGACGGAGGGCGGCTAGGCGAGCTGTACGCGCGGCATGCCGGCGATGCCGCCAGGCTGGCGTACCTGCTGACCGGAGATCGCGCGCTGGCCGAGGACCTGACCCACGAGGCCTTCGTCAAGATGTTCGGCCGGTTCCGCGACCTCCGCAACCCCGACGCATTCGAGTGGTACCTCCGCCGGACCGTGGTGAACCTGGCCCGCTCGCACTTCCGGCACCGCCGGGTGGAACGCACCTACCTGGAGGGCCGGGGGCGGTCCGATGTGACCGCGACGGCCGCGCTCCCGGACCTCGGGACGCGCCAGGAGATGTGGGAAGCGCTCCGGGCGCTCTCCGAGCGGCAGCGGACCGCGATCGTGTTGCGGTTCTACGAGGACCTGTCGGAGGCCCGGACGGCAGAGCTCATGGGGTGCCCGGTGGGAACCGTGAAGTCGCTGGTCTCGCGGGGGCTGGATCGCCTCCGCGCCGTGGTGGTCGAGGAGTGAGCGTCGTGGGAGACATGGACACCGAGATCAAGGAGATGCTCCGCCGTCGCGCGGACGACATGCGGATCGACCCGGGCCTGCCAGCGCCCGTCCTGCGCCGGTCCCGCCGGCGCCGCGGCCTCGCCGCGATGCTCGCCGGGACGACCGCCGTGCTCATCGTGGCCGGCGCGGTCGTCGGGGCGCAGGCGATTCTCACCAGGACCGGCGGACCGGCGACGTCGCCCACCCCCCCGGCTTCCGAGTCACCACCGACCGGCGGCGGTACGGGGCTGGCCTTCGCCGGCATCTGGCCGGAGCGCAACGCCGACGAGCTCCAGGCCGAGCAGTCAGTCGTCGATCAGGGGAACGATCAGTACCGGCTCGATCCCTCCCAGACGGGCGTCGAGTTCGCCCACCAGGCCCTCGGCTGGGACCCGAGCATCATGGACGCCCGGCTGCAGGTCCCGCCCGGGCCCTGGCTCCGGCCGATCGACATGGTGGACCTCCGCTTCGGCACGTTGACCCGCGAAGCGGGGCTCGAGCCCCACGCCCCGTACGCCCTCCACGTTGCGGTCCAGCAGCTCGGGGAGACCGGCGACTCCGGCATCTGGTCGGTGGTCGGGGTCACCTCCGACCTGATCGACGGCTCGTGCACCCAGCCCTCGGTTCCCGTCGGGGGCTCGCTCCCCGTCTGCGGGACGACCTCGTGGGACCCCTCGTTCGCGAGCGTCCGGGCCTGGATGACCTCCGGCGACGCCGCCACGACGACGTTCGACGCGGACGAGGCCTCGCCGTCAGCCGAGATTGCCGTCCAGCAGGATGGAAGCTTCGACGGAACGCTCGGACCGATCCCGGCCGACTACGGCTCCTCGGCGGTGGTCGTGGTCGAGGTCCTGGACCAGCGCGGCAGCCCCGCGGGGGCCGTGGTGCAGAGGATCGCGATCCAGCGGTCCGAGCCGTCCCCGATCTCGACAGTGGGGCCGCTCGAGCCGCAGGACCTCCCCGCAGCCGTGGCGACGACCCGCGAGCAGCTGTACATGGCGGCGGTCAACCACGACTGGGATGGCGTGAAGGAGCTGATCGGGGACGGGTTCTCGTTCAGCTTCGCCGAAGGCACCGCGTCGAGCGCCGATCAGGTAATCGACTTCTGGATGGCCCAGCCCGACTTCCACGGGTTGGACCAGCCGGACATCATGGCGAGGCTGCTGACCATGGATCCGGCTGTCGAGCGAACGGCAGACGGGCAGACCATCTACGTGTGGCCGTTCGCCTTCCCGATGACTCCGGACGAGCTCGGGCAGCTCAGCGAGGACCAGAGGGCCCAGCTCCGCGACGTGTACCCGGACCTCGACCAGGACCTACAGGGCTGGATCGACGCCGGCGACTACATGGGGTGGCGGATCGGGGTCGCCGAGGACGGCACCTGGAAGTTCTTCATCGCCGGCGACTGAGCGCGGCGGCGGGGTAGCCTCGGGCCTGATGGCGTTTCGCGAGATCAAGCACCACCTGGACGGGCGGACCGAGACCTGGGGGTGCGAGGCGCTCGGCGTGACCGGGGACCGGGCCGTGGTGACGTTCGTCCTCCCGGCCCGGATCGGTCCGTGGCCCAAGGGGAGCACCACGTACGGGTTCTTCTGGACGCGGCGCGACTACAACCTGTACCGGTTCGTCTCGAAGGACGGTGAGACGCTCGGCCATCGGTTCGACGTGGTGACCGACGTGCGGATCGACGACGACAGCGTCGAGTACTTGGATCTCGTCGTCGACGTCGTGGTCGATCCCCTCGGTGAGGTCACCGTCGAGGACGAGGACGAGGCGAAGCAGGCCGCGAAGCGGGGGAGCCTCACGAAGGAGCACCTCGGGATCATCGAGCGGGCCCTCCGCCGGGTGGTCGGTGGCCACAAGGACATCGTCCGCGAGGCGGTCCGGCTGGCCGACGAGCTGACAGCGGGCGGCTGATCGGTCGAGCTACCTGCGATCCCGGATCAGGCTCATGGCCTCGGCGCGGGTCCGGGCGTCGGTCCGGAACCGCCCTCGCACCGCGGACGTCACGGTCACCGACCCCGGCTTCTTCACCCCGCGCATGGTCATGCACAGGTGCTCGGCCTCGATGACGACGAACACGCCCTTCGGCTCCAGGGCCTCGTCGAGCGCGTCGGCGATCTGGGTGGTCAGCCGCTCCTGGACCTGGAGCCGCTTGGCTAGGAGGTCCACCACCCGGGCGATCTTCGACAGCCCGGTGATCCGCCCGTCCTCGTTCGGGATGTAGGCGACGTGGGCCCGCCCGCTGAACGGGGTGAGGTGGTGCTCGCACAGCGAGTACAGCGGGATGTCGCGAACCATGATCATCTCGTCGTGCCCGGCGCCCTTCACCACGGTGAGCTCGTCCGTGGGGTCGCGGCCGATCCCTGCCAGGACCTCCCGGTACATCTCGGTCACGCGTTCCGGCGTCTCCATCACCCCCTCGCGATCGGGGTCCTCGCCGACGCCCTCCAGGATCAGCCGGACGCCCCGCCGGACCTTCTCGGCGTCGAACTCGCCCCCGGCGCCGGACTCGCCCGTCACGACGGCTCCTCGGGCGGCACGATCTCCTCCAGCACGGCGGGGAGCTCGCGGAGGTCGGGCAACTCAGCCTCCCGGGGGAGGTTCGTGACCTCCGACAGCCGGTTGATCCAGACCGCCTTCAGGCCCATCTCGGCGCACGGCGAGATGTCGTGGAACACGCTCGCGGCCACGTGGACGTGCCGGTCCTTGTCCGCGCCGCTCCGCTCGAAGAATCGGCGCCAGTGGCCATGCTCGGGCTTGTACGAGCCGGCGTCCTGGGCCGTGATCGTGACGTCCACCGGCACCCCGATGTGCTCCACCGAGGCCGCCAGAAGATCGGGGTCGGTGTTCGACAGGATCCCGAGCTTCCATCCCCGCTCGTGCAGCTGGCGCAGCGCGCCCGGGACCTCGTCGAACGCCGACCACGACGGCAGGGACTCCCCCAGCGCGTTCTCCATGCCGATTGGCACCTCGAGGTTCTCCTCGGCCGCCAGTTGAGCCAGGGAGTCGCGGAGGACGTCGCGGTACGGCGCCGCCGACCCCTGCTCGATCTCCGGCTCCACCTGGTGGTACCGCTCCAGGAGCCGCTCCAGCGTGGCCTCGTCGGCCTCCGGCCACACCTCGGCCATGGCCTGCGCGATCCCCAGCTCCCAGTCGATCAGCGTCCCGTAGCAGTCCAACGTCGCCCACCGATCGGCCATCTCGCCGCGCAGGCTATCGCGCTCGGCCCGCCACTCGCTCGCCGGCGCGGGAGGGTCGGCGCCGAGCTACCGGAGCGAGCCGGCGCCGCCCGACGGGGTGGCCCCGGGTGCGGCGCCGCCGTCGGTGGTGCGGCCGCCGCTGCCCATGCGGCGGGCCACTGCGATGCCGGCGCCGCCGGCGCGCTGGGGGCGCTTCATCAGGCCGTCCAGGAGCTCGATGAGCTCGTCCTTGTCGATGGTCTCCCGCTCGATCAGGACGTCGGCCAGCCGGTCGAGGTGGTGGCGGTGCTCCTGGAGGATCTCCAGGGCCTCGTCGTGGGCCTCGTCGATGAGCCGGCGGATCTCGGAGTCGATCTCGAACGCCACCTGCGGCGAGTAGTCCGGCTGGGCCGAGAGGTCGCGGCCCAGGAACACCTCGTGTTGCTTCTGCCCCAGGGTGAGCGGACCGAGGAGGTCCGACATGCCGTACTCGGTGACCATCTGCCGGGCGATCTGGGTGGCCCGCTCCAGGTCGTTCTGGGCACCGGTGGTGATGTCGCCGAACACGAGCTCCTCCGACACCCGCCCACCCAGGAGCATGGCCAGCTCGTCGATGAGCTCCTCCCGGGTGATCAGGAACTTGTCCTCCATGGGCAGGGTCATGGTGTACCCCAGGGCCCGGCCCCTCGGCATGATGGTGATCTTGTGCACGGGGTCGGCGTTCGGCAGGAGATACGCGGTGAGCGCGTGGCCGCCCTCGTGGTACGCGATGACCCGCTTCTCCTTGTCGGAGATGATCCGGGTCCGGCGCTCCGGCCCGGCGATCACGCGGTCGATGGCCTCGTCGACCTCCGACATCGTGATGGTCCGCTTGACCCGCCGCGCCGTGAGCAGAGCGGCCTCGTTGATCACGTTCTCCAGGTCGGCGCCGGTGAACCCGGGGGTCCGCCGGGCGATCACGTCGGTGTCGACCGAGGAGTCGAAGGGCTTGCCCCTGGCGTGGACCCGCAGGATGCCCTTGCGGCCCTCGAGGTCCGGCCGGTCGATCACGATGTGCCGGTCGAATCGTCCCGGGCGGAGCAGCGCGGGGTCCAGGATGTCCGGCCGGTTCGTCGCGGCCATCAGGATCACCGCGGTCCGCTGGTCGAACCCGTCCATCTCCACCAGGAGCTGGTTCAGCGTCTGCTCCCGCTCGTCATGGCCACCGCCGAGGCCCGCGCCGCGGTGCCGGCCCACGGCGTCGATCTCGTCGATGAACACGATGGCCGGCGCCGTCTGCTTGGCCTGCTCGAACAGGTCCCGCACCCGGGCCGCGCCGACGCCGACGAACATCTCGACGAAGTCCGAGCCCGAGATCGAGTAGAACGGCACCCCGGCCTCCCCGGCCACGGCCCGGGCCAGGAGGGTCTTGCCGGTCCCGGGGGGGCCGTACAGCAGGACGCCGCGCGGGATCTTGGCCCCGATGGCCTGGAACCGGGCGGGGTTCTTCAGGTAGTCCTTGATCTCCCCGAGCTCCTCGACGGCCTCGTCCACCCCCGCCACGTCGCCGAACGTGGTCTTGGGCTGGTCCTTGTTCATGACCTTGGCCCGGGACCGGCCGAACGACATCACGCGCGCTCCCCCGCCCTGCATGCGGTTCATCACGAACAGCAGGACCAACAGGATCAGCGCCACCGGGAGCACCGTCCCCAGCAGGATCGACAGCAGCGCGTTGCCGTGCGCGGGCTCGGCCTTGAACGGGACGCTGGCCCTGGTGAGCTCCTTGACCAGGTCGTCGCCGAGGTCCTGGAGGTAGCTGACGCGGTACTTGGTCCCGTCGCTCAGCTCGCCCTCGATGGCCTGCGAACCCTCCAGGAACGTGGCGTCCTTGACCTTGCCGTCGGGGATGAGCTCCTGGAACTCCGACAGCGTGAGCTGCTTCGCCTCATCCGGGCGGGCCGCGAAGTTCAGGAAGACCCACAGGGCGAGCAGGCCGAGGAGGATCCAGATGAGCGGGCCCCGGAGCAGTCGTCCGAGGAAGGTGTCGGGCCGGTCCGTGTGAGTCTCCTGAGTTGAGCGCGGGAAGCCAATAGGGCCCGGGGAAGCCAAGCCCCGAGCCTCGATCGATGGTACCACGGGGGTCCGACACGGCCCCCCCGAAGATCTCCCTCGGCGGGGCACCGGCCGGACCGCCGGGCCGCTACCGGATGCCCGTGTCGAACACCACCGTGGCCTGGGCGAACGCGTGCGGGCGGACGGTCACGTCCACCGGCTTCGGAGCCGGGAACGGCACGTCCGACGAGGGCGACACGCCCTGCAGCACGTAGTGGCCGGGCTCGAGGGCGACCTCGAAGGTCCCGTCGGTCCCGGAGGTCACGGTGGCCACCACGTCGCCTTTCGCTCCCAGCACCTGAACCTCGGCCTGGTACGGCTTGTCCGGGCAGGGGCTGTTCGCCATCACCAGCGGACACTGCGGCCCGAGCACGACCATGCCCCGGACCCCCGAGTCGGTCGGGCGGGAGGTTCCACCGACGTTCGATCCGGCCTTGGCGCAACCTCCGAGGGCCACCAGCGCCACAGCCACCGCCACGAAACGCTTCGTACCCATGGCCCTTGGACGGTCCGGCGTCCGGGCTGGGTTCCGGGGTTCGGCGCGCTATTCGCCGTTGCCCTGGTAGGCGGATGGCTTGAGCGTGCCAACGTACGGCAGGTTGCGGAACCGCTCCCCGTAGTCCAGCCCGTACCCCACCACGAACTCCGGCGGGATCTCGAAGCCGACGTACTTGAGGTCCACGCTGACCTTTTGCATGGCGGTCTTCCACAACAGCGCGCACACCTCGAGCGACGCGGGCTTGCGCGTGCGGAGGTTCTTCAGCAGGTAGGCCAGGGTCAGCCCGGAGTCCACGATGTCCTCGACCAGCAGGACGTGGCGGTTCTCGATCTCGCGGTCGAGGTCCTTGAGGATGCGGACCACGCCGGAGGTCTTCGTGGCCGCCCCGTAGGACGACACCGCCATGAAGTCGAACTCGAGCGGGAGCCGGATGTGCCGGGCCAGGTCGCCCATCAGGAGGAACGCGCCCTTCAGCACCCCGACCAGCAGGACGTCCTTCCCGGTGTAGTCGCGCGTGATCTCCTCGCCGAGTCGGCGCACCGTGGCCTGGATCTCCTCCTCGGTGATCAGGACCTTCTCGATGTCGTCCTCGAGTGCCGGCACGTGAGCGAGCAGTCTATGGAGCGTGGGGTCGGGGCGCGACTCGACCCGAGCCTCGACGGGCGGTGCGGCGGGAGATGCGATCTGCAGATCCATCCGAATTCCCCTTCCCGGCTCTCGTTGGTGCTTCATCGCCGACCCCGGGGGAAGTTCGGGAGAGGCGAACATACTCCCTGTCCCGAACCGCGATCAATCCCCCACCCAGATCCCGCCGCCTCCCGGGGCGTCCGTTCGCCACGTCGAGCACGGAATCGATGGCCGCCTCGGTCACCGGTGCGTCGAGATGTCGCAGGAGACCGGCGACCACCCGATGACGAAGGGAGTCCTCGGCCAGGCGGTCGAGGAACAGGTGGTATCCGTCATCCACCTGCTCCCAGTCCTTCGAGGAAGCCTCCGGGGGTGGTGGTGGCCCCAGCCGGTCGAGATCGCGCTGGAGGAGGCGCGCGGCCCGGGCAATGGGGCCCTTCACGTCGCGCCCCGTGGCCCGCTCCAGCGCGGGGAGACCCTCCAGGCGGATCGCGTTTCGCAGGAAGCGCGTGTCCGCATTCGTCGCGTCCAGGCGGGGCCGGAGGCGAAGGGCCCGGCAGAAGGCCTCGACCTCGGACCGCCGGACGTCGATGAGCGGACGGACGAAGCGCCGGTTGGCCGGCCGGATCCCGGCGACCCCCTGCAGGCCCGATCCCCGAACGAGCTGGATGAGCACGGTCTCGGCCTGATCGTCCAGGGTGTGGCCCACAGCGACGCGGCCCGCCCCGACCTCGTGCATCGCGGCGACGGCTCCCGCGTAGCGGATCGTCCTGGCCCATGCCTCAACCGACTGGCCGCGTTCGGGAGCCCCCGCGACCGATCGCACGAGGAAGGGCACGCCGAGGCGGGCGGCCGCCCTGCGGACGTATGCGGCGTCCTTCCCGCTGTCCGGTCGCAGCCCGTGATCGAAGTGGAAGACCGCGAGCTCGATCCGGAACAGCCGGCGCAGCAGGTGCAGCGAGTGGAGCAGGCACATGGAGTCGGGCCCGCCGGAGACCATGACCAGGACGGTGTCGCCGGGCGAGAACATGCCGTGCTCGCGGGCGGTGGCGGTGACGCGTTCCAGGACCCGGGCCACGGCCGGGGGTCGCCTGGGCACGGGGTCGCTCCTCGGGGCCGGGCCTACGGAGCGGGGTCCGGGCCGACGCGGGCCAGCCAGCGGTCGGGGTCCATGACCTCCGGGAGGTCCGGGAGGTTCGCCGGCTCGTCCCACACGCGGTTGAACCCGTCCATGCCGGCGCGCTCGACCACGCGGGCCACGAACTTCTCGCCGACGTCGTACTGGCGGACCTTGGACTCGAACCCGATGACCCGCTGGAACGTCCGCTCGATGCCGGAGGACTTCCGGCGCTCGTGGAGGCCGCCCCGCATGCGAGCCGCACCGGGGACGCGCTCGGCGCCCACGGTGTCCATGACGTAGTTCGCGTGACCCTCCAGGAGCGACATGAGGGCCTGGACCCGCTCCAGGATGGACCGCTGCTCGGGGGTCATGAACAGCATGATGAAGTCCTGGGCCCGGCGGTTCCCGGAGGACCGGATCTCCTCGACGGCCCGCTTCAGGGCCTCGAGCACGCGCTTGGAGTCGAGCTCCACCGAGTCGAGGTAGGAGTCGACCTGGCCGGTGAGGTGCTGGCGGAGCCACGGCACCGAGCCGAACTGGACCCGGTGGGCCACCTCGTGCAGCGACAGCCACATGTGGAAGTCGCGGGGCTTGAAGCGGAGGCGGCGCTCCACGGCCGCGACGTTCGGGCCCACGAAGTACAGCAGGCCCTCGTCGTCGGGCGACAGGAACAGGTCGTACTGGCCCAGGACCTTCCGCGAGACGTACCCCATCAGCAGGCCCACCTGGAGGCCGAGGCCCTTGCGGCGGACCGAGCCGCCCTGGGCCCGCCTGGCCAGGACCCTGGCGGCGAGGGGCTCGAGGACCAGCTGGAACCCCCGGAGGTTCTGGTCGATCCACTGGCTCCGGGACATGACCCAGGCCCGGGCCCGGAACCCCTGGGGGGCGAGGCCCGTGAACTCGCTCACGATGCCCTCGGCCACGGGAACCAGCTCCCCGAAGTCCTCGCTGAGCCGGGCCCGCTGGACGTCGGTGAGCTGGGGACCGCCGCCGGTCAGCCTGGCGCCGACCTGCGAGGCCAGCCTCCAGTCGACCAGGTTCGCGGCCCGGTCGTGCATCTCCCAGTCGACGGCTTCCATGAAGGTGGGTGGCTCCCCAGATCGGAGGTCCGTCCAGCCAGCCTACCCGACCGATCCGGATCGGGCCGGAACGCGACGACGGATGTGTCCCTACCCGCCGGCGGAGCGGGCTCGGGCGGCGCGGAAAGCGGCGGAGCGGGCCCGGCCCTCGGCCACGCGGCGGTCGGTGCCCTTGGCCTGCTCCTCGGCCAGGACCCGGTCGAACGTCTCCTGGTCGAGCTCCACGGGCTCGCCCTTGGGCCGGGGAGGGGCGGGGGCGGCCGGTGCTGCTTCTGCGGCTGGGGCTGCATCGCCGGGGGCGGGGGCCGCTTCGGTGGCGGCCGCGGGTGCCGTCGCCGGAGCCGTCGCGGGTGCGGCGGCGGGGGCCGACGTCGCGGCCGGAGCGGGAGCCGCTGCCGAAGGTGCCGCGGCGGCGGGGGTCGGGGCCGGCGCGGCGGCCACACCGGCGGGCACGGGCTGAGGCGCCGGGACCGCCTGGACCGCCACCGGCGACGCCTGCTGCCACGAGGCCTGGAGCGCCACGGCGGGCTCCGGCGCGCGCACCCCGGCCCGGGGGACGACGTCCTCCTCCTCGCGCTGGAACCGCGGCGCGAACCGCAGGTACGCCACGCCGGCCAGGACGACGATCAGGACCCCGAGCACGATGGCCCCCTCGGCCATCCAGTACACCCACCCGCCCGTGTCCGTGCCGGCGGTCTCGGTGGGGTCGATCGTGACCTGCGCGAACGCCGGCCCCGCCAGCAACAGGGCGAGCATCGCGCTCCCGGCGAGGGCGACGAGGGTCCTGCGGAGCATCCTGCGCATCGGCGACGATTCTACTTAAAGCCCCTCTCCCCCGCGCCGCCCCCGGCCGGACGGACGGCGATCATCCGACTCCCGCTTCGGTCCGGTCCGGGACCGCCGGCTGTTTCCGGCTGGCCCGGGGCGGTGGCTGGTGTGTCGTCGCGCGGTCCATCGACAGTGGAGATGAGGGCTGCCGATGCGCACCGGGCCGCCCACCGCGTACGCTCGCGCAGTGAGCGCAGAGCAAGCTCCCGAGATCTCGACGGCCATCCCGGCGGTTCGCGACCTGTCGGGGGTCCGCGAGCGCTTCCCCGGTCTGGCTCGGACCGATGGCGGCCGGGCGGTGGTGTTCGCCGACGCCCCGGGCGGGACGCAGGTCCCGGAGTCCGTGATCGATGCGATCGCCCGCTACCTGCGCAGCACGAACGCCAACCTCGGTGGGGCGTTCCCGACCAGCCGCCGCTCCGACGAGGTCGTGGCCGAGGCCCGGCAGGCCGCGGCGGACCTGCTGGGCTCCGGTGCGGACGAGATCGTCTTCGGGCAGAACACGACCTCCCTGGCGTTCCACATCTCGAGGGCGATCGGCCGCACGCTCGGGCCGGGCGACGAGGTCGTCGTCACGGTGCTGGATCACGACGCGAACGTCGCGCCCTGGGCCCGGGCTGCCTCCGACGCGGGAGCAACGGTCCGGACGGTGGACATCCGGCCCCAGGACTGCACGCTCGACCTCGACGCGCTGGACGCCGTGCTGACCGACCGGACGCGGATGGTCGCGTTCACGCTGGCCTCGAACGCGGTCGGGACGATCACCCCGGCGGCGGACGTCGTGGAGCGGATCCACGAGGCGGGAGCGCTGGCCGTGGCCGACGCCGTGCACTTCGCCCCCCACGCCCCGCTCGACGTCGCCGCCCTCGGTGTGGACCTCATGTTCGCCTCGCCGTACAAGTTCTTCGGCCCCCACCTCGGCGTCGCGTTCGGGCGGAAGGACCTGCTCGAGCGGTGGGACCCCTCCAAGGTCCGACCGGCTCCCGACGACGTCCCGTGGCGGTGGGAGACCGGGACGCTGAACCACGAGGGCCTGGCCGGGCTCCGGGCGGCAGTCGACTACCTGGCAGGCCTCGGGACGGAGTTCGGTTCGGCGACCAGAGCCGCGCCCCGTCGCGAGCGGCTCCGGGCCGGCATGGAGGCCATCAGGGCGTACGAGGGCTCGCTCACCCGCCGATTCCTGGAGGCCGTTCCGGAGGTCCGGGGCCTGTCGCTGTACGGGATCGCGGATCCAGGGCGGTGGCCGGAACGGACGCCCACGTTCGCCCTGCGGCTCCGCGACCGCCATCCCGGCGCGGTGGCCGAAGAGCTCGGCCACTGTGGCATCTACGTGTGGGACGGGAACTACTACGCCCTCTCGCTGATGGAGCGGCTCGGCCTGGAGGAAACGGGTGGCGCGGTCCGGGTGGGCTTCTGCCACTACAACTCGGCCGACGAGGTAGACCGGACGGTGGAGGAGCTGACTCGGATCGCCCGGGGATGACCCGCGACCCTATCGGTTTGAGCCGGAGGTGGGACTCGAACCCACGACCTGCGGTTTACGAAACCGCTGCTCTGCCAACTGAGCTACCCCGGCGGGCGTTGCAGAATAGCTGGCCCGATACCTGGTTGAGAACCCCTGAGTATCGCTCTCGCCGACAAGTCTAGTCAGGCAAAACCACCAGCACGCATGGACTAGAACCGCCTGCCTCTACCGGAAGCCAAGTCGACCAGCGTTCGTGCCGACGGACCCGCGCGATCATACATGGGCGCCCGGCCCGGGTCCCCATCCGATCTGTGAGGGGTCCATGCCCCGACCCCGACGGCTGAGAGCAGCTCATCGATGATCCGGCTAGCTTCATCAGCGTCGGGTGTGGGACTTAAGTCCTACTGCAGCCTTCGGCCGCAACCGAAAGCGCCTCGGGCAGCTCGGGCGTGGTATCGACTGAAGGTCGGCCGGAGCCTGCGGGTTGAAGCCTGACCATCTCGGGGCGGGACCGTGGTCGGGCCGGCGGAGCCGGCCCTCTGGCACTGGCACCCCGTGGTGCTCGACACTGCCGCCTCCTCCGTCGAGCGCGGACTGGCCCCGGCCACCGAACGTGGTGAACTTCGCGTGGATGACGTCCGTTCGCCACGAGGAGGCGGGGCCATGTCCGCGTTCGAGATCGTCCACCAGGATCGGATCGTCGGCAAGCTGACCTGCTTCGACCGCATGATCTTCAAGGGCCACCTGTCCAGGCTGTACCAGCCCGGAGGGATGAAGGCGTTCCTGGACTCCCAGCACGTCTTGCTCAAGCACTTCGGGACATACGTGAAGCGCGTCACCGAGGAGCTGAAGGCCCACGCCAAGCATCTCGCCGAGGATGCCGGCCGGCCGTACCTGTACCTGGCCGAGAACCACACGAAGGCCAAGGGCCGGTCCAAGGAGGACGTCGCCCGCGACATCGCCGCCCGAGACGGCGTCCACTCGGGCCTCGTCTGCGTGCTCAGCGCAGTCGAGCCGTGCACATCCTTCGCCGTGGCCGGCAACCGCGTCACTCATCGCCTGGAGATCGCGCGGCGACGCCGGAAGTGCCTGCACCTGTACTTCTACTTCGTGCACCGCGAGCTCGGGCTCTGCCACCTCCGCCTGCAGACCTGGTTCCCCTTCGAGGTCCAGATCTGGGCCAACGGCCGGGAGGCCCTGGCCCGATCCCTGGATCGTCGCCGGATCCCCTACCTCCGCCACGCCAACGCCTTCCTGCGGGTCGGTGACTGGGCCGTGGCCCAGCGCCTGGCCGACCAGCTGGCCCGGCGTCGGTGGCCCCGGCTCCTCGACCACATGGCCCGGGAGGTCAACCCCCATCTGCGAACGCTCGCCCGGACCGGGTTCGGCGGGTACTACTGGGTGGCCGACCAGGTGGAGGTGGCCACCGACGTGGCCTTCCGCTCCCGCCCCGCCCTGGAGGGCATCCTCCCCCAGCTGTTCTCCCACGCCGCGCAGGCCTTCTCCGCCGAGGACGTCCTGCGCTTCCTCGGGCGCAAGCTTCATCCGGCGCTGGCCGCCGAGGTGAGGAGCGACGCCCGGCGCCGCCTTGAGGGGTGGCGGGTCAAGCACCGGATGGGGCGCAACTCCATCAAGTGCTGCGACAAGGTCTCCCTGCTCCGGGGGGAGACCACGATCAACGATCCGGCACAGTTCCGGGTCCTGCGTCTCAAGGACGGGCGTCGGCAGTGGTGCCCCATGCGCAAGGGGGTGGCCAACCTCCCCCGGTACCTCCAGGTCGGCTCGGGCGCGAACGAGCGGTACCTGGAGGCCCTGGCCTCGGCCGGGGACAACAGAGACGGGGTCGCCGCGCTCGACCGACTGTGCCGGCCCCGACGCAACCGAGGGCGCCGCCACGCCCGGTTCAACCCGGTCTCCGGACGGGACCTCGCCGCGTTCCGGGCCGTGATGGCGGGGGAGCACTCGATCGTCGGGTTCCGCAACGCCGACATCAGCAAGCGGCTGTGGCCCCTGTTCCCCGGCGATCCCGACGAGGCCCGCCGTCGCTGTGCCCAAGTCTCCCGCCTCATCGCCAAGCTTCGCGGCCACGGGCTGGTGGCGAAGGTTCCCCGGCACAACCTGTACCGCGTCACCGCCTACGGGCATCGCGTCCTATCAGCGGCAATTTCCGTCCACGATCTCCGCTTCCCCACCGCTTACGCGACCGCCGCCTGAAGCATTCGCAGACAACGCAAGTCCTGCGGGGCAATGGCATAGGGGTCTCACCCCTGGACCTGTCTGTGCGCTAGGAGCAGGCCCCTGGCGGATCCGTCGGGATGGTCTGGTTCGGCGTCCCGCTCGGAAGTATGAACGTCGTGTAGGCGTCGAAGCCGTCGTCCCGGGCAACGGCGCGGTGGACGTGCCCGAATCCAGGATCCATGAATCCCATTCCAGCCGTGTACCACGTCGTCACGCACTCGCCCTGGACCTCGTGCTGGTACCCGAGCGACCCCCGCACGACGGTCACGATCGCCGGCCCAGGATGCGTGTGCCAGGCGAGCGCGCTTCCCGGGGCGCCCCGTAGGTGCCAGACGAACACGTCGGCGTGGTGATGCTTGACGGCGCGGGCCCGCTAGACACTGTCATCGCCACGACAGCGCCGACGATCATCCATCTGATGCGCATTACTCTCCCCTCCCTGCGTCCGGAAGCCGGTGGACGAACCGGCCCCTCCCTGTAACGGCAGTCTCCAACTCTCGGCCTCGATAGTCAAGTGCGGCTCAAGCCTCGACAATGCGCTCTGAAGCCGAAGCCCGAGCGCCATCGGTGAACATCATCCGTTGTTCTGGATTACGAACGGGCGCTGCGGGGACGACAGTAGTGGAGGCCTAGGGTTCCCAGGGAGGCTCGATCTCCGAGTCCTCGGCGAACTCCGCCAGGTAGGCGAGGTCTTCGGGATCTGGTTCCCAATCCTCGTCTTCAGGGGGCTCATCCCAAGCCGATCCGCCGACGAGGTCGCCGGCTTCCTCATTCCCTTCCGCCCGCCCAGACGGCTCTGGCATGAGAGTGCGTAGTGTGTTCACGATGTAGACGGTCGAATCTGCCGCGAGCCTGGCCTTCGTCTCTGTGTCTATCTGCGCGTGAACGACATGTTGGACAAAGACCCAGGCGGCTGTGGTGAATGTCCGAATCCGCGCCCCCTCTTCCCCAGGAAACTCGGCGTTGAGCATGAGGCCGATCCGAAGCTTCGTGTCGTCAAGTTTGGGCATGGGGTCGCCCAGCTTCACGTGCCGATCGGGGTCAAAGACAACACGTCCAAGGGACAGCAAGATATCCCGGCACAGCAACCCTACGGCGCGGAAGTCCTCAGGAGTCTGCGCCGAGAGGTACCGTTGATTGAGTTGTCGGACCTGGTCATCGACGGGAATCCAGCCGGTCTCCGGTGCCTGGATCCCGGTGCCCAGACGTGGCATCTCCAGTCCGTCAAGGGCCTCCAGCGCAGGTTGGTATCGTCGGATGACGTGTTCGCGCCGAGCTGGGTACGTGGAGAGTTCGGGACGCTCCTTGTAGAACCCGTACCAAAGCCAGAGATCACCCCAAGAATTCGGTTCGTCAAGTCCTAGCTGACGCAACCCCTTGTGGCGCCCCACTCACTGCCCATTTCGCTCGCCGTGTGGTCGATGCGGTGCTCCCGGACGAGGGCGTCACCCAGGCCACAGCATCGGTTCGCTCCTGGTGCCCTGACTCGCACATCCTCCGGCGGGGGTTCCACATCATCCCCCGCTGCTGCAACGCGGGCGGAACTCATCACGATCCAGGGCTCGAGGTCGCTGTGAGCAACGAGACGAGGGCGGCCCTGAAGGCGGCGGCGTAATCGGGGCGGTCGCGCCGGTCCTGGGGGCCGAGCAACGAAGGCATCAGCTCTTGGTGACTGACAAGCGGGCAGCTCAACAAACTCAGCGGGCGATGACCTCCGACGGGGTTGGGGATGGCCTCAGTGCTTCGGCGAGTTGTAGGCGGGATCTGATCCCCAGTTTGCGATAGACGCTCGTGAGGTGAACCTCAACGGCCTTCACCGTGACGAACAGGGCCTGCGCGATTCCCTTGTTCGCCATGCCCTCGGCGGCCAGCTTGGCGACGCGACGCTCGCTGCCGGTCAGCGCGTCAACTCCGGTCACGACGAAGTCAAATCCCCGCCGAGGATCGCAAATTTCCCCAGGCGGCCCGCCCGGTGGGCCCGCTGGCGGCATCGGTCCGAACACGTCCGCCGATCCGAGCGAAGCCGCCACGGCAGCGGCTCGCCGCGGCCGTCACGTCTCGCGGATAGCACGGGCCGGCGCGGTCCACGGATCTTCCTGTGGATGCACGCCGACCTGGACCGATGCCGGGTCATCGCGTCGGGGCAGGTAAGGGCGCGGGCTCCTCGTACGGAGGAGCCTTTCGCCAGCTCCTGTTGCGCTGCCAGATCAGGTAGGTGAGGCCGCCGAGCGGGATCTGCACCCCGTAGGTCAGGGTCCGGAACAACAGGACCGCGGCGGCGATCTGCGCCCGGAAGAGGTCGAGCGGCACGTCTGCGGTGGACTTGCCGGCCGCGTACAGACCGCCGATGAGGGCGAGCTCGACGACGCCGAGACCTCCCGGCGTGATCGGCGCCGCCGACAGGAGTCTGGCGAAGGCGAACACTGCCAGCACCTCGACCCAGCTCACCTCCTGCTCGGACACCCCGACGTGCCGAAGGGCGAGGAGCAGGACGAACCACAACACCAGATGGCTGACGAGCGTCGTCACGGTGAGGGACACCCAGCGCGTCGCCACCAGTTCGATGGTCTGCTCTCGAAAGCGCACAGCGCCCTCGCCCCACGTGGTGACGGGGGGCTTCCGGAGCAGCCGTCGGATCCTCGACACGGCTCTCCCCATACCCTCGCCGATCGTCCGGGTGAACTGCTTCCTCCACAGCATCAGGGTGAAGAGCACGAGACAGCCGACCAGGATGACAAGACCGATCAAGGCTGGGATCAGCAGCGCGGCCGTGGCCTGACCGGTCATGGCCAGGATGGCCAGGGCGACCACGGGCATGCCCAGCTTCAGGAAGCTGTTCCAGATGCCCGTGGTCGAGAGCATCAAGGCGATCTCGGAGCCGGTGAAGCCCCACGACCGGAGCATGCCGTAGGTCATGCCGGGCGCGATGACGCCGCCTCCGGGGAGGATGTTTGAGAGGGTGGTGGTGGTCTGGTTGTTGACGGCCGACTGCCAGAGTGTCAGCCCGGGCAACGCGGCCATCATCTGCCACCAGTACGTGAGCAGGTTGAACACGGTCGCGGCGACGAGCGAGGCGAGCTCCAACCAGGTGAGCGCGGTGATGGTCTTCCACACGGCGGAGTAGCTGGCGATCTTTGGAAGGATCAGGGCGAAGATCGCCACGACCACGCCGAGTGAGAGCAGGATCTGGACGGTGCGGGTCGCGCGCTTGTGCCGGCCGCCCTTGGGCGGAGGAGGAACGGGGACCTTCGGATCAGGAACGGACCCGGATGGCTCCGGCGGCTCGCGCGACATGCTCATGGGGGCCCCGGCCCGGTCGGATGCTCGCGGCGCTCGCGGCGCTCGCGGCGCTCCTGGACCACGATGGCGGGGACGAGCGCGAACGTCACACCCAAGAGCGTCCCGGCCACGGCGTCCGACAGCCAGTGCGCGGCGAGGTAGGCGCGTGAGAGCGCCATCAGCAACGCGAAGACGGCGGCGACCGTCCCCCAGATCGCCCGCTGGCGGCCGGTCGGCACGAAGGCGATGACCAGGGCCACGACGGTGACGGCGGTCGCCACGGCGTGTCCGGAGGGGAACGAACCCCCGCTCGTGTGAACCAGCGACCCCGGGGGTCTCGCGCGGTGGTACGAGGCCTTGAGGACGCCGATGGCGATCTCCGAGAGCACGATCGCCGAGACGAATGCCGCGAGGTGCCACCATCTCATGCGGAACACCAGGTAGCCGGCGGCGAGGATTCTCAAGGGGAGCGTCACGTTCACCGATCCGAGCACGTTCAAGACGTGTGCGGTGGAGGTGAGCCGCGCAGCCCGGTGATCGACCACCCACCGGAGGAACGCGTCGTCAACGCGCTGGACGAGGTCGCGGGTCGACGGGATGGCCACCAGCACGCAGATCGCGACGGCCAGGAGGGCGAGCGCGGCGGCGACGGCCCGGTCGCGGGGCTCGTTGTCGAGCAGGGCGTGCTCGTGCTCCTTGCGTGTCAGGGGGCCGTGGCTCCTTCGGGTCCGACCGTCGTCGATGGAGCGGGCATCGTAGCGGCCTTGGCCCGGCGACCCGAACCGCGTACTGTCCGATTCGATGCGGGGGTTCCTCTGGGCACGAGGCTGGAGGCCCGCGGCGGCGGCGCTGCTGTTCCTGGTCGCATGCGGCGGGTCCGGGGCCTCGCCCGGCCCGGCGCCGTCGGCCGGCACCGTCGTCGTCGCGTCCTTCAACTTCCCGGAGTCCGAGGTCCTGGCGGAGGTCTACGGGCAGGCGCTGTTGGCGAGGGGCATCCCCGTGCGGATGGCCCTCCGCCTCGGACCGCGGGAGCTTGTCGAGCCGGCCCTGCTCCGTGGGCTCGTGCACCTGGTGCCGGAGTACCTCGGCTCGGCCCTCGACTTCCTTGCGCGGTCCCAGCGCGCCACCGCCAACCCGGAGGCGACGCACGAGGCGCTGGAGCGGGCTCTGGCGGGCACTGGAGCCGCCGCCCTGCCGAGCGCCGCAGCCCAGGACGCGAACGCGCTCGCCGTCACGAAGGCCACGGCCGCGAGATACGGGCTCCGCTCGATCTCGGACCTCGCGCCGGTCGCGTCCGACATGGTGATGGGCGGACCACCCGAGTGCCCGCAGCGGCCGCTCTGCCTCCAGGGGTTGCGCGACGTGTACGGGCTCCGGTTTCGCGCCTTCGTCCCGCTCGACGCGGGGGGCCCGCTCACCTCGCGCGCTCTCGCGGAGGGAGACGTGGACGCCGCGTTGATGTTCACGACCGACCCGACCGTCGCCGAGCTGGGGTTCGTGCTGCTCCGGGACGACCTGCTGCTCGAGCCCGCGGAGAACGTCACGCCGCTCGTGAGCCGGGCTTTCCTTCGCCGGTACGGCACCCGGCTTTCCGGCGCCGTGGACGCGGTCTCGGCTCTGCTCACCACCAGCAAGCTGCTGCAGCTGAACCACGCAGTGGCGAGGGGGCAGCCGCCGGCCGACGTTGCGCGCGACTGGCTGGCGCGGAACGGGTTGGGCTGAGCGAGCATGGGCCCCGATGCCGGACCGCACCCCGAGCGACCCCCCCATTCCTCGGACGAGGCGCCGATCGGCCGCCCTCAGCGCTGGCGCGAGCCGGTCGCGCTGGCCGGCGCCCGGCTCTCCCGCCGCCGCCGCCGGCCCTCCGGCAAGCCCCCGCCGTTGCCACATGAGCTGGGCGTCAGCGGGAAGCTGTGGGTTGGGGCCGTGGCCGCCCTGGTGGTGTTCATGGTCCTGCTGTTCACGGTCCCGATCGGCGACACCTTCGATCGGCGCGAAGGGCAGTTCCTGGGATGGCTCTCCGGCATCCGGACCGGCTGGCTCACCGACGCGGCGAGATTCCTGGCCGGGATCGGGGCGGAGTGGCCGAACCGCATCGCCCGGTGGGGCGTGATCCTGGTCCTCGTCCTGTTCAAGAGGTGGCGGCACCTGTTCGTGTTCGTCGGCACGGTGCTGGTGGTCTCCTGGCTCGTCGCGCTGATCGAGTACGTGGAGCCGCGCACGAGGCCGCTCGGCGTCCGGATTATCGGGAGCTGGGAGGGGTTCTCGTTCCCGTCGGCGACGGTCGCCGCGGCGGCGATCACCGGCATCGGCGTCCTGTACACGATCCTCGAGCCGGGCAAGGCGCGCCGGATCGGCAAGTGGGTCCTGTGGGCGCTGCTGGCGCTGCTCGTGGCCGCGGACTGGTACCTCGCTGTCGACCATCCCATGGACGACGTCGTGGCGCTGGTCCTCGGCGTCGCGTTGCCGCTGCTGGCCTACCGGATGCTGGTGCCGAACTCCGTGTTCCCGGTCACGTACCGGCGGGGTCGCTCCGCGCACCTCGACCTCGGCGGCGCGCGCGGCAAGGCCATCCGGCAGGCGGTGGGCGACCAGCTGGGACTCACGGTCACCGACATCCAGCCGTTCGGGCAACGGGGATCCGGCGGGTCGACGCCGATGCGGCTCACAATTGCCGGGGAGCCCGAACGACATGTGTTCGGGAAGCTCTACGCGAAGACGCACCTCCGCGCGGACCGGTGGTACAAGCTCGGGCGCACGATCCTGTACGGCTCGCTCGAGGACGAGAAGGCGTACGGCTCGGTCCGGCGCCTGGTGCAGTACGAGGACTACGTGCTGCGGGTGATGCACGACGCGGGCATCGGCGGCGCGCGCTCGTACGGCTTCGTCGAGATCTCGCCCGAGGCGGAGTACCTGCTGGTCACAGAGTTCCTGGAGGGCGGCGTGGAGATCTCCGAGGCCGAGGTCGACGAGCGGGTCATCGACGAGGCGCTCCGGACGGTGCGCGGCATGTGGGAGGCGGGGCTCGCCCACCGCGACGTCAAGCCGGCGAACGTCCTGGTGCGCGACGGCCACGTCGTGCTGATCGACCTGGCCTTCGGCGAGCTGCGTCCGTCGCCGTGGCGACAGGCCGTCGACCTGGCCAACATGATGATCGTGCTCGGACTCCGCGCCGACGCCGACCTGGTCTATGCGCGGGCCCTGGAGCAGTTCTCTATGGACGAGATCGGCGAGGCGTTCGCCGCCACGCGCGGCGTCACGGTCCCGACGGAGTCGCGGTCGATGCTCCGCCGCATGCGCAAGGAGGGGCGCGACGTCCTGAAGCGCTACCGGGAGCTCGCCCCACGGCGCCGTCCGATCGCGATCCAGCGATGGAGCTTCCGGCGTATCGCCCTGACCGTGGGCGTGCTGCTCGGCGCGCTGATCCTGTGGGGGCTGCTCCAGGCGAACCTGGAGTCGGGAGCGCTGTGAGGCGGACGCCGGTCGCCGCTGTGGTGATGGCCCTGGCGGTCACCGGCTGCGCCGGCGCGGCGTCGTCCGTTCCCCGCGCCGCCCCGACCTGCGACCACGGCAACGTCCTGATCCTCATCGCGCAGTCGGTGCCCTCGGCCGCGTTCGTCCCGTGCATCGCCGAGTTCCCCGTGGGATGGACGTTCGGCGGGGAGCACATCGACGCCCGGAGCTCGGTGTTCTGGCTGGACTCGGACCGGGCGGGCCTCCGGGCGGTCACGGTGTCCCTGGACCGGACGTGCGACACGACCGGGGCCGTCCGCGTGCCGGTGGAGCCCGACGAGGCAGGGACCGTTCGGTTCGAACGGCCGCGCTCGCTCCCGCCGCGCTTCGTCTCGAACCGCTTCTACACGTTCCCCGGAGGATGCGTGACGTACCGCTTCGCGTTCCGCCCCGGCGCGACGTTCACGCCAGCCCTCGAGGCGACCAGCGCGCTGACGTTCTTCTCGCGGGCGAAGGGCGTGGAGCTCCTCCGGCGCGAGGGCATCACCCTGTGCGGGGCCGGCGTGGAGTGTCCAGGCTGAGAGCCCACTAGGCCTGCGGCCTCGGCACCCTCTACAGTCCGGGTGCCGCGGCGGCGTCGGGGTCGTGCGGCTCGTGGGGCACCGGCTTCCGCCAGGACTTCTTCCGCTGCCAGATCACGTAGGTGAGCGCGCCGAGCGGGATCTGCGCGCCGTAGGTCAGCGCACGGAAGAGCAGCACCGCCGCGGCCACCTGCGTCTTGAACACGTCGAGCGGCACGTTCGTCCGGTTCCGGCCGGCGACGTACAGCGTCCCGATGTAGCCGAGCTCGACCAGCCCGACGCCGCCCGGCGTGATCGGCAGCGCCGACACCAGCCGGATGAACGCGAACGCGCCGAGCACCTGCGCCCAGGAGATCTCGTGCTCGGACACGCCGACGTGCCGCAACGACAGCAGCAGCACCAGGTACAGGCAGGTGTGGCTGACCACGGTGGACACCGTGAGCGCGATCCACCGCTTCTCGACGAGGCCGATGATCCTCTTTCGGAACCGCACGGTGGCGTCGCCCCACTCCACCGGGGGCTTTCGGAACAGCCCGCGGACCCGGGAGGCGGCGCGGCCGGCCACCGATCCGATCCGACGCGCGAGCTCCTTGCTCCGGAGCATCAGCGCGAACAGCGCGACGGCCACCAGGAGCACCGCGATCCCGATGGCCGTCGGCACGACGAGCGCGGCGGTGGCCTGGCCCGTGAAGGCCAACGCCGCCAGCGAGACCACCGGCATGGCCAGCTTGATGAACGTGTTCCACACGCCCGTGACGACCGCCTCCAGGGCGATCTCGCCGTTCGTGAACCCCCACGAGCGGAACATCGTGTAGCTGACGCCGGTGGCGAGCGCCCCTCCCAACGGAAGGGTGTTCGCGATCGTGGTGGAGGACTGGTTGTTCACACCCGCCTGCCAGAACGTGAGCCCCGGCATGGCCGCCACCATCTGCGGCCAGTAGGTGAGGATGTTCAGCACGGTCACCGCGAGCAGCGTCACCAGCTCGAGCCACGTGAGGTCGCGGATGGTCGCCCACACCGCCGAGTAATCGGCGATCTTGGGCAGGACGCCGACGAAGATGCCGACGACGATCGCCAGCGACACCACGACCTGGATCGTGCGGACGATGCGCCGCCGGCGGGACCGGGGAGCCGCCGGCGGGGCCGGTGAGCCGGGCCCGTCGGCCATCTAGGACTCCGCGGCCGGCGCCGGGCACAGGGTGTCCGCGGCCGCCCTCGGGGGAGCGGCCGAGGCCTCCGCGGCGCGCAGGGCCCTCCGCGAGCGCCAAACCGCCAAGGTCGTCGCCCCCAGCCCGAGGAGCGCGACGACCGTCCACACGGCACCGCCCAGGAAGGGGACCGGCCCCAGCACGCGCGACAGGCCCCAGCCGGCCAGGAACGACCTCGCGCGGCCGGCGGGCGGCTTCACCAGCATC
>WNFU01000196.1_pt1 | contig 87674 bp, 112 predicted proteins | sample 5400121 | NCBI WGS metagenome assembly WNFU01 (sample SAMN13153360, study PRJNA577476) | soil metagenome | isolation source: 100 cm soil or saprolite under grassland replicate 1 | place: USA:California | collected 2016-06-15
TCACATGTCGCCGAAGGCGTCGTACTTGATACGGATCGACGGGATCTGCAGCTCGGCCAGGCGGCGCAGCGTGGCCTTGACCATCGCGGGTGACCCGGAGACGAAGAAGTCGTGCTCTTTCCACGGCCCGTGCCTGGCCACCACGTCTGAGATGTTGCCCTGCTCCCCACTGAAGCCGGGGTCCTCGCTGCACGCCGGCACCACCGACAGCCACGGGTACCGGGCGGCCAGCCGGTTGAGCTCGGTCAGGTCGTACAGGTCGTCGCGGTGCTTGGCGCCGAAGAACAGGTGCACCCACCGGGTCTTGTTGTACCGGGTCAGCTCCTCGACCAGCGCCTTGATCGGAGCCAGGCCGGTACCCCCGGCGACGCACACGATGTCGCGGGTCGACTTGCGGTCCAGCGTCATCGAGCCCATCGGCGCGGCCAGCCGGATCATGTCGCCGACCTTGACCCGGCGTACCAGGGCACTGGACACCCACCCGGCACCGAGCGACCGTACATGGAACTCCATCAGGCCGTCTTTGCGGGGCGCGTTGGCCATCGAGTATGTCCGCCACAACCGGGACTGGTACCGGCACTCGATGCTCACGTACTGCCCGGCCCGGTAGTCCAGCGGGTGCATCGGGCGGCAGGTGAAGACCGCGATGTCGGCGGCCCGCCGCTCGTGGGTGAGCACCTCGGCGTGCCAGTACGGCGGGTTGGTGTCGGCCTCCGCGCCGGCCAGCATCTTGCGCGCGATCACCTGGTAGGCGTCCCGCCACGCCTGGTCGTACTCGATCGACCAGGCCTCGCCCGCGAATGCCCGCAGGGCCTCGATGAGCGCTCCGCCGACGACGTCGTAGTGCTCCGGGCTGACGTGGAACTTGCGGTGGTCCCGGCCGAGCGCGCGCAGGTACTCGTCGAAGCGCTCCGGGTCGTCCAGCGTCTGGACGGCGGTCACGATCGCCCCGAGCAGGCGGGCGCGCTGCACATCCATCTGTACCGGGAACAGGTCACGCAGCTGGGGGTGGGACAGGAAGATGCGCGCGTAGAAGTACCCGGCGACCCGGTCTTGGTGCTCCTCGACGAGAGTCCAGCTTTCCTTCAACAACCGCGACAAGTTGCTCATGGACGCCCTTAGCCTCTAGTCAGCATGCGCTGACCCAGCGTGGGCCATCCTTCGACAGTTCGTATCGCACAAAGTGTGCGACGATCGGCGACGGGTCACTGGGAACCTTGTTGCCACGACAGCGGTTGGCGGGTACCGGGGAGGCGTCGTGGAACGTATTGCTGATGTCATCAGATTGCCAGGATCCTCCGGGGAGCGGGACCTGCAGCGCCGGTACGGCACGGGTGAGCGGGCCGAGCGTTTCTATGCGCAACAGGTGCTCGACCGGCTCAACGACCGGATGCGCGAGTTCGTTATGCGGCAAGAGATGCTCTTCGTGGCTACATCAGACAATAGGGGCGAATGTGACTGCACATTCCGCGCGGGGCCACCGGGCTTCGTGCGGGTGCTGGACGCGGGGCGGCTGGCCTGGCCCGAGTACCGCGGCAACGGGGTCATGGCGAGCCTGGGCAACATCCATGAGAGCGGGCAGGTCGGCCTGTTGTTCGTCGACTTCTTCCGCGACGTGATCGGGCTGCACGTCAACGGCCGCGCGGCGATCCTCGAACACGACGACATGTGCCTCGCGTTCGGTCCGCCACCGGTCGATCCGGTACCGGGGCGGCAGCCCGAGCGTTGGGTGCTGGTGCACGTCGAGGAGGCGTACATCCACTGCGCCAAGCACATTCCCCGGCTGCTCAAGCTGCCTCAGGAACGGGCCTGGGGCACCGACGACGTCCGCCGCAAGGGCGGCGACTTCTTCGGCGCCGGGCCCGAACGGCGGTAGCTGCGGCCGTTCTTCACCGCGCCGGGCCGCCCGCGCGGGGCGGGGCGAGCGGGGTGCGCGGAACCGGTACGGTGCCACGGGTGGAAGCGCTGTCGCGTCGTACCCTGCGGGACGAGGTACTGCTCGTCCTCGGTGTCTCTCTTGGCGCCAGCGCGGTGTTCGCGTTACTCAACCTGGTGCGCTCGCTGACCGCCGCGAAGCCGCTCAACCAGCAGACGCGCACCCTGGTCCAGGCGGTGACGCCGGACCGGCCATGGCTCGACCTCGCCTTCCAACTGGCCGAAATCGGGTTCGCGGTGGTACCCGCGCTGCTCGCGGTACACCTGCTGAAGCGGGACCACGACGGCGCGGCCACGGCGCTGGGGTTCTTCCCCCGGCGTCCCGGCTTCGACCTGGCCGGAGGTGCCGCCCTGGCCGGCCTGATCGGCCTGCCCGGTTTGGGGCTCTATGTCGTGGCCCGGGAGCTCAATTTCAATGTCACCGTGGTACCGGCGGCGCTGCCGCACGCCTGGTGGGTGATACCGGTGCTGGTGCTCGCGTCGGTGCAGAACGCCGTCCTGGAGGAGGTGGTGATCGTCGGGTACCTGATGACGCGGCTGCGTCAGCTCGGGTGGCAGACCTCGGCGATCGTCATGGCCAGCGCGCTGCTGCGCGGGTCGTACCACCTCTATCAGGGCTTCGGCGCCTTCCTCGGCAACGCGGCGATGGGTGTGGTGTTCGCGCTGTTCTTCATCCGGTTCCGCCGGGTCGGGCCGCTCGTGGTCGCGCACGCGCTGCTGGACATCGTGGCGTTCGTCGGGTACCTGCTATTCGCCGATCGCCTGGGGTTCCTGAACTGAGGCCGGCCGGTAGTAGGCGATCGCCCGGCGCGCGGCCTGGTCCAGCGCGGCCCGGTCGGCGAGCAGCCCGAGGACCAGCCGGCCGCCGGGCACGACGCGCCCGACCACGCGGGCGGCGAGGCTCCCGGCCAGTCCACCGGGCGCGAGCAGCGCCACCAGCTCGGGTACCCGTTGCCGGTCGTGTGGATCGTGGCCGTAGGCGGCGGCGACGTGGAGCACCAGCTCGGCCTCGGCCGCCAGGAGTACGACCGGGCCGGCCGGCCCCGCCCCGGCCGCGTACCAAGGGCGGCGCCGGAACCGCTCGATCGCCGCGCGGGCCAGCCCGTCGGGGGTCGCGTGCGGGTAGGTGGCGCGTAGCCAGCGCAGGTACCGGTCGGCCGGGTCGGCGAAGCGCTCGACGGCCGCCTCGGCGAGCCAGTGGGGTACGTCCGCCGGCCCGGCGGGTCCGCGGGACCACCACGGATCCGGCCCGGGTACCGTCACCTCCGGCGCTGGTGGGCTTATCACGGGCGTCAGCGTCGTCGGGGCGTCGGCCGCCGGGGGCTTCTCGGCCGGGGTCCCGCTCGGGGTGTCCGTGTCTGGGGGCGGGGTTGCCTTCCTCGCGCGGGTCGCCTTCGCCGGCTTCGTTGGTAGCGCCTTCTCGGCGGTCTTTCGTGCCGACGCGATCTTCTGGGTTGGCGCCTTCTTCGCCGGGCTCGTCTTCTGGGCGGGGACGGCCTGCCGGACCGAGGCCGTCCGCTTGGCGGTCGCCGCCCTGGGCGCGGGCTTTTCCCCGGTGGCCGGCTGCGGGCTCTCGGCGGGCGGGGGCGTCTTCCTGGCCGCGGGACTCGCCTTCTTGGCGGCCGAGGTGGCCTTCCTGGCAGCCTTCTTGGCAGGTGGGCTGGTGGCCAGCTCATCCGGTGCGGCACGGGCTGCGTCGGCCGCTGGTTCGGTACGGCCGGCTGGCACGCTCGTGACCGGTTCGGCACCCGGAGGCGCCGGCTGACGTTCCGTACGCGGTGTCGATCGAGACGGCGCGCGGGACGTCGATCGGCCCGGTGCCGCCGGGGACTTTCGGGGGGCGGGGGTGCGAGCCCCGTTCACCGGTTGCCGCTCGCCGCCCGCGTCCGGGGGCCGGGCGGGGCTGTCGGCAGCCGGCGGGGATGGCTCGGCAGCACGTGGGGCCGGGGGCACGGTGGGCTCCATAAAGAGCGCCGCGGGCGGGCGCGGCGGCCGGGCTGGTCGAGCGGACTCCGAGCGCGTGCCCGGCCTCCGCGGCGCGTCGTCCTCCATGCGCCCCGAGCGTAGCCGCAGGTCGTGAGATCCGCCGATATCAGCTCGCCGCCACGCGGATCGTTCCAGTTCACCGGCACCGGCAAGGCGCGGAACGGGACGGATAGCCGCTTTGCCCGGACCCGTACCGGCACGGTATCCTCGACCGTCGGTGGTCGTGGCCACCACGGAGGCTTCGCCTAGTCCGGTCTATGGCGCCGCACTGCTAATGCGGTTGGGGTCTTAAAGCCCCTCCCGGGTTCGAATCCCGGAGCCTCCGCCCTACCTGCGGGTACGTCGCCCGCGGACGTCCACAGTGGAGTGATCCGCTGCGGCGTGGTCTCAGTTCCAGTCTCAGTTCTCACGCCGACCCCCACAGCGCCGCCCCGATCCGCGCCGCCGCGTCCTGGGCCTGCGGCGAGGCGACGTGGACGTACCGCTCGGTGGTGGTGACCCGGGTGTGGCCGAGGACCTCCTGCACCACCCGGATGTGCACGCCCTGCTCGACGAGCAGGGTGCCGGCGGTGTGCCGGGCGTCGTGCAGCCGCCCGTCGTGCACCTTGGCCGCGCGCAGGATCGCCTTCCACTCCCGCCAGTCGTCGGAGCGGTCGATCGGGTCGCCGATCAGGGTCGCGAACACCAGGTCGTGGTCGGACCACAGCGCGCCGGCCGCGAGGCGCTCGGCCGCCTGCGCCCGTCGTTGCGCCCGCAGCGCCGGCAGCAGCTCCCGCGGACACTGCAGGGTCAGCTCCTTGCGACCCTTGCGCCGCCGGAACACGACCCCGCCGCCCTTGCGGTCCGGGCAGTGCCGGGCGTGCCCGACGCAGCTCTTCGGGTCGCAGGTCTTCTTCGGGCAGCGGTGCTCCCGCTTCGCACAGCCCTGCGCGCAGCCCGCCGCGTGCCGATGTGTCCGGCAGCCCTTCGGGCACGGCGCCCGGTGCCACTTCACCCCGCACCCATTCGGCTCCGCGCAGCCGTGCCGCCACGCCGCCCGCTGCGCCTGGAACCACGCCCGGATCACCCCGGTGTTCAGGTCGACGTAGGACCAGCGCAGCCCCAGCGCCTCACCCTGGCGCAGCCCAAGCGCCAGCGCCACCGACCAGCGCGCGGCGTTGCGCCGCTGCGCGGCCGCGGCGAGGATCCGCCGGGCCTCCTGCTCGGTGAACGGCTCGATCTCGGTGTCCGTCGGCGACGGAGCGTCCATCAACCTGGCCACGTTGCGCGACACCTTGCCGCGTTGCTCGGCCACAGTCAGCGCCCGGGACAGGATCCGGTGCACCTTGAGCACCGTCGAGGACGACAGGCCGGCCTCGAACATCGCCGACTCCATCCGCTCTACGTGCTCGGTCAGCAGCCGGTCCAGGCGGTGCGCACCGAGCAGCGGCACGATCCACAGCCGGGTCTTGGACCGGTAGTCGTCCAGCGTGCGCGGCGCCATCTTCCCCGACGCCACCAGCAGCTCGCAGACCGTGCCGAGGTAGGTCGCCATCCACTCCGCCACCGTCGGCGCCCGGCCCGGCCTGTCGACCTTCCCGGCGTCGCGCTGCGCCTCCAGCCGGCGCACCTTCTCGGTGACCTCGGCCTCGGTCTTCCCGGTGCGGTGCCGCCGGTCCGGTGACCCGTCGTCCTTGACGCCCATCGTCACCCGACCGTGCCAGAGCCGGTCGACCTGGCTGTAGTAGATCGACGAGCGCAGGTTCGGCTTGCGGGTCTTGGTCTTCATCAGCCCGCCCGTCCCTTGCGCGCCGGCGGAAGCTGACCGCGCCGGCGCGCCTCCCGCACCCACCGGTGCACCGTCGTCACCGGCACCCCGGCCTCGCCGGCGATCGCCGCCGCCGGCGCGTTCGTGATCGCCGCGTACTCCTGGTACGCCGCCGCCACCCGGGCGTAGAAGCCGTCCAGGTCCTCACGGTCGGGCCGGGTCAGCGCCGGCCGCTTGGCGGCCGCCGTCGCCTCGCGGACCTGGCGGATCTCGGCGGGCCGGCCCCGCAGGTCGGCCAGGGTCGGCTCGGGCGCGTCGGGCGCGGCCATCAGCTCGATGACCCGCCGGCGCAGTCGACGCTCCTGCAGCGCGCTCACTGCGCCGTCGTCTTCGCCGCCGGCTTCCAGCGTCGATTCGGCGTAGGCGTTGATCAGGGCCTCCAGCCGGGCGATCGACAGCCGCCGCACCGCGCCGTTGGGCAGCTCGTCGCCGCTGTGCAGGTAGACCTCGCCGACCACCAGGCGCCCATCGCGGGCGCGCAGGCGCACGTGCAGACCGTCGATGCCGTCGGGGGGATCCGGGAAGGTCGCCCAGCCGTCGCGGTCGAGATACGGGTACGACGTCATGCATGGACGGTACAACCGTCCGGACAAGTCCGTCAACGTCCGCACGTAGGTTGGCAGGGTTGCGCGGAGCGGGCGCCGGTGGTAGAGCTTGATCCAGCTCATTCGCGCGGCGACCCTTGGAAGGGCCGGGAGATGTCGAAGCTCACCTACACCATCGAAGAGGCGGCGAAGGAGCTGCACGTCGGCCGCTCGAGGATGTTCGAACTGCTGCGCAGCGGCGAGCTTGAGAGCACCAAGTTCGGTCGTCGGCGGGTGATCCCCGTGGAGTCGGTCGTGGCGCTACTCGCGCGGCGGCTGCGCGAGGAAAAATCGGGCAGGGCGGCGAACGCCTGATCGGGACGCCTATTGCCCGCGCCCTGTCAGGCGGTGTTGCCGCCGGCTGCGCGGATCAGCCGGCGGACCCACTCCCGCCGGCGCTGCTCGTCGCTGGCCCGCTGCTCGAAGACGTACGCGATCAGCTCCTGTTGGACCCTCGGCGCGAGCCCGGAGTGCAGGATCGCCTCCAGCTCCGGGTCCTGGGCGAGGGTGGGCGCGGAGGGTGCCGCCACGTCACGGCGCAGACCGGCGGCCGCCAGCACCTCGTCGTAGTCGCAGCCGAGGACCTCGGCGAAGCGGTGCAGCAGCGCCCCGTCGTCGGGCCGCGTCTGCCCGGTCTCCCACCGGTGGACCGTGCCGCGGTCGACCCCGACCTTGCGCCCCATCTCGGCCTTGCTCAGGCCCAGCCGCACGCGGGCCGCCTGGACATAGGCGGCCCAGGCGCCCTTGGCGTCCGGCGGCGGGTTGGACACGTCCACACCGTAGGGCATCGCAGCCCTCATCCGCGCAGGTCGCACGGGTGGTGGACCTGCCACGTTGCAGCCTTGCCGCAGGCGCCTGTGATGCCGCCGAGCGCCGGAATCCAGCGAGATCATCTGTTGCACTCCTGCCACGATAGGGGCGGAACCGGTGGGGCGATGATCGGCCGAAAGGATGAATGCGTGGCAGCGCCGCCACGCATATCCTACGTGGCATGCCTGCACCGCCCATGACATCGAGGCGTGTCAACACTGCCACGCGGTCCGTCCAGTTCAACAACAGCCTCTTCGACGCCAAGACCCTCGCCCAGGGCGCCGAAACCGAGGACGAGAAGGCGCGGCTATGCAACGTCGACCGCTCGACGCTGTGGCGGTACCGAACCGGAAGGACGGTGCCGCTGCTCGACGAGGCCATGCGCTTCGCGGCTCGCATCGACCTCACGGTCGCCGACCTGTGGTCCGCGGCCCCGCTAGAGCTAGACGGTGCGGCCGTGATCCCCGTAGGGCGCCGCCGATCCGCGGCCTAGGCCCGCGGTGACTCCCCGGGCCGGTGGCCCGCCCTCTTTCCCGTTGCTGGGGGACAGGACGCGGGTGGCACAGGGGGCCGTGTTGGCCGCCGGCCCGGGGCCAAGAAAAGGGGTCGGGGCTCGCGCCGGGTGGGTACCGGCGGAGCCCCGCACCGAACTCTCCCCCCGCGCGAAGGAGTGTCCGATGGACGAGACGGATGTTACCCGCTGTGAGCGGTGGACGCGACGTGGCCTGTACCGGGTGGTGTCGACGACCCGGGGGGTGTGCGGTGATCTGCTGCCGCCGCAGCCCTCCGAGCCGATGCTGTTCGCCGACGCGCTGGCGCAGTTCGACCGGCGGGTGGCCACCGGCGGTTACCGGGCGGGGACCGGCGCCCGGTTGGCGGTGATGGACGAGGCGGCATGGGCGATGGCGTCGCACGCCGCCCTGGTGGCCGCCGGCGGCGGGCGTTCGGTCCTGGGGGGTGTGCGGTGAGCCGGGCAGCTGCGGTGGAGCTGGGCAGCCACCGGGTCCGGGTGGACTACGAGACGGACAGCTGGCGCTGCGCGTGTGGCGAGCGCGGCCGCAGCCGCGGGAGCTTTGGGGATGACGCCGGCGGGATGGCCCGCGACCACCTCGCGTCGGTGTCGCAGTTCGTGCTACCGCGGCTGACGCCGCAGCACTTGGGTGAGCTGCTGCGCGCCGGCGCCGCCGCGGCGCAGGATTCGTCGCTGGTCGCGGCCGTGGAGCTGCTGATCGCGCACGGGCACTGGCTGGGCTACGGGTACCTGCGCCAGTACGTCGACCTGCAGTGGGACGGCGACGGCCGGCCGTTGGCGGTGGTGGACTGGTGGCGGCTGCGCGACGCCCTCGGCGAGGCCCGGCGGGCGGTGCGGGCACTGGCGCAGGCCGACGCGCCGCCGGCCGCGCTGGCCGCGCTGGAGCGGTGGCTGGCCGAGCGTGGCGTGCAGCAGGTGCAGGGCTCGTCGTCGGAGCTGGCGGTGCTGCGGGTCGCGGCGAGCCTGGTGTGCGGACACGAGATCTCCCTGTACGCGGACCTGGGCAGCCTCGGCAACGCCAACCGCGGCCGGGTGCTGACCGCGATCGGGCACCTTCTCTCCCACGGCGGCAACCTGCCGATGCAGGCTTCGCTGACCTGGGGGCGGCGGTGAGCGGTCTGCCGGCGCGGCGCCGGTGCGCCGCGCCGGTGCCGCAGCGCACGACGGCCTCGGGGTGGGGGCTGGCGCGCCAGCCGGGGATCCGCGACGCGTACCGGGTGTTGTTCCGCGGTCAGCACGTCGGGTGGCTGCATCGGGGTTACGGCGGGTGGCGGTGGCAGACCAGCCGCCGCAGCCGCGGCCTGTCCTGCTCGTCGGTGGTCTCCGAGCAGCTGTACCCCGACTGGGAGGCGGCCGCGGCCGCGCTGGCCCGTACCCCGTACGCGAAGTGGATCGCCGGCTACGACGAGGTTCCGCGGCGGGCCCGGCATGTGCCGCCGGGTGAATGGCGGCCCGCGCTCGGACTGGCCGGGCGGGTGTGGACGCCGCGGCCGTACCGGCGTCAGGGCGATCTGGTGGATGGAGGGGTGCGGTGACCGCGGACGGGTTGCTCATCGGCGAGCGGGTGACGGTGACGGTGTTCGGCGCCCGGGTGGAGGAGGTGCAACCGGACCCGGGCGGCGCGGCGTGTGTGGTGCTGCTGTCCTACGGTCCGGGCCGCATGGTCGTGGACGTGGCCGCGCCGGCGGTGGCGGTGCAGCGAGTCGCGCCGCCGCAGTGGCCGCCGCTACCCGGTGACGTGTGGGAGGACCGGGACGGGGTGGAGTGGTTCTGCCGCCTGATCTACACCCAGGACGCCACCGAGGCGTCCGCCGAGCTGGTCTGTGCGGTGGGCGGGCAGGCCTACCGGCTCAACGCCGAGGATCTGCTGGACCGGTGCGGCCCGATGCGCCTTCGCCGCCGCCGTGGCCTGCCCGCCGGCGAGATCGCCGAGATCGCCGCCGGTACCCGGCTGGGCTTGGCACCCACGGCCGGGCAGCTGCTCGGCCTGATCGAGCGGGGCGTGCGGGAGGACGGGCTGCCGTGCCCGAAGAGCACCGACATCGACGCCGGGCTCGTACAGCTGATCCTCCCCGACGGGCAGGCGGCCGCGGTCGAGGCGTGGGCGCGGTACCTGGCGCTGGACCCGCCGGAGCGTACCGGCCCGGCGCTGGGCACCCAGGAGCTGTCGTGGCAGCAGTATCAGGCGGCCGCGGAGCGGCTGTGGCCGCACTGGGCCGTGGTGGTGTGGTGCTCGGTGCCGGCCGGCCCGGTGATCGAAGTCCCGCCCGCGGGCGCCGCCCTGCCCACCGCCGCAGCGCCGGTGAACGGGATCGACGTGGCCGATGCCGAGCCGCCGCCTGGCCAAGCGCCGACGCGCAGTGACCGGGCGGAGGCAGAGGAGGCGTCCGATGAGGGAGCCTGACGACCCGGCCGAGGTTCGCGTCCCGGACCTCGATGACCTGCGCGAGCGGGAGGAATCCTGCGACATCTGCTCGTACGGTGGCGAGGACTGCGGCGCGTGTGACGGGTCGGGTGAGTACGACGGGTACGGCTCGACCTGCTACGGCTGCTACGGGTCCGGTTGGACGATCCCGCCGCATTGCTGCCTGTGCGGCGGGTCGCCGTACTGCACCTGCTGCCGCAGGTGCCGGCGGTGCGTCGCCCAGTGCTCGTGCCCGATCGAGGTCCGCAAGGACGACGGCTCGGTGATGGTCGTATGAGGCAGCGTCGCGCGGCCCGGCGGTGGTCGCGGTGACAGCGCCGAGGCCGCCGTCCACTGTGGACATTCGGACGCTGATGTGCGGCTGCCCGCTGGTCCAGTACCAGCGCGACGGTCACCGGCCGGGCTGCTGGCTGGCCGACGCGGAGACCATCGCGGTCGAGGCCTACACCGCACCCGAGCACGCCGACCAGCTGGTGGCCATGCTCACCGCGCTGACCGAGGCCGGGTACCTGCGCAGGCCGGCGCGGCGGCTGGTCGTCGCGCCGTGCGCTCCCGCCGGCGCCGGCGCGCCCGGCACCGGGCCGCCGGCGGCACGCCGGGGCCGCCGGGTGAGCCGCCAGAGCGCGCGCCGGCGGCGCGTCTGCCGTTCCCGCAGCCGGTGGACCCCGCGGCTAGACGCGCTGGCGGAGCGGCTGGTGCAGGAGACCGAGTCGTATCTGAGGGAGCGGTCGACGTGAGCGGGGTGCGGTGGCAGCTTCGGCCGCTGGAGACCTGGACCGGCCCGGAGACCGGCAACCGCCGCTCCTCGGCGGTGTTCCGGGCCAAATGGCCGGACACGGTGGAGCTGCTGTGCCGGGAGGTGGGGATGCTCGGCGGGTCGCTGGTGGTGGTCCAGCTCGACGTCACCGCCGAGCAGCTGCGCCGCGACGGGCAGCTGCGCGCCGGCGTCGGCGCGGCGGTGGACTTTCCCGGTGTGCGGGTGTCGTTCGACTCCCGACACGGGCCGCTGACCTACGCCACCGACGCCTACGACGACCCGTGGGACGGGGACATGCCGGGCTGGCAGGCCAACGTCCGGGCGGTCGCGCTGGGCCTGCAGGCGCTGCGCGCGGTCGACCGGTACGGCATCTCCTCGCGCGGGGAGCAATACCGCGGCTGGACCGCCATCACCGCCGGATCCGCCGCCCCGCCCGGGCCGCGCATGTCGGTGGAAGAGGCGGCCCGGCTGCTGGCCGGCTACCTCGACGGGCTGGACTGGCAGCATCTGCTCGGTGACCGCGACACGATCAGCCGGGCGTTCCGGGCGGCGGCCCGGGCCACCTCACCGGACACCGGCGGGGACCCGGAGCGCTTCGCCCGGGTGCTCGGCGCCCGGGACTGGCTGTACGCCGCGGCCGCGAACGCGCGGGGTGCCGATGCCCGGTAGCTGGCAGGTCGTCTACGACCGCAGCCCGTGCCCGCGCTGCGGCGCGCCGGCTGGGCAGCCGTGCCGCCGCCCGGGCGGAGAGGACGCGTCGGTGCCGCACGTGGTCCGATCGATCGCCGCGACCAGGGCGGCCCGTCCGGTCGAGGTGCCGTGGCTGGACCAGGGGCATCCGACCTGGCGGGCGTGCCCGGGCTGTGGTCTGGACTGCTCCGCGGTGCCTCTGGTTGAGGTGGTGGTCACCTTCGAGTTCTGCTCCTGCCTGCGCTGCGCGGATGTGCACCTGGTGGAGCAGCTGTGCCACCGGGCCTGCCTGATCCGCGGCTCGCCGCCGCGGCCACCCTGATCCGCGGCTCGCCGCCGCAGCCACACAGACCCCGCCGTCTCGACCGATCACCCGCTCTCGCCTGACCTCTAGCACGGAAGGAACCCGCCGCACGTGAGTATCGACACCTCCCACCAGCCGGGCCCGGCCGCGCCCGGGCCGCTGCAGGACTACGCCCACGACCAGTGGGTCGAGCTGCTGGGCCGGATCCGCTTCGCCTCGCTGCCGCCGCACCGACGCCGCTACCTCAACCCCCTCGCGGTGCACGCCGTCGGGGACCGGCTGGCCTGCTACGCCTGCCCCGACGGGGGCCGCATCGTCGCCGACACCGCCCGCCTGGCGGTGGAGCTGGAGATCTCCTACGAGCTGGCCGAGGCGGCGCTGCAGGTGCTGGTGGGGCTGGGGCTGCTGCGGCTGGTGTCTTGCGGCGGGCGACCCGGCCGCGCCGACGAGTACCACCTGGCCGCCCCGCCCGACGGCTTCGGCGACGTGGTGCAGGTGTGGCCGCCCGAGCGGTACACCGCCGAGGTGGCCCGCATGGGCGAGGCCGCCGCGGCGCGAGGCTAGCCCCCGCGCGCCGGATGCTCGTCCCCGCACCCCCCCGGGCCCGGCCGTCCCTTCCCTGACGGCCGGGCCGCCCGCACACCCCACATGGACCCACGTGATACAGATCAAGGAGGTGGACGGATGCCACAGGGCGATGCCACCGTACGGCAATGGACCGACATTCTTGGCCGGGTGCGGTTCGGCTCCCTACCGCCTGACGGCCGCCGCAAGCGCAGCCCGCTGGCGATCAACGCCGTTGCGCAGCGGCTGGCCACGTACGCCGACGCGGACGGCTCGCGCGTCTTCCCGGGCCTCGTGCGCCTGGCCGTCACGCTGGAGATCGAGTACGAGACCGCCAAGGACGCCGTCGCGGTGCTGCGCGACCTGGGCCTGATCCGCCTGGTCCGCCGCGGCCGCGGCCCGGGCGACAGCAACGAGTACCAGCTGTGCATCCCCGACACGCTGCTGGAGCACGACGACCTGTACTGGTCCCCCGGCCGGCTGGACGCCCACGTCGAGCGGATCGCCGCGAAGAAACGCGGCCGGTACCGGGCCCCGCACACGGCCTCACACGCGCCACGCAAGCCAGCCCTGCGGGGTCCTATCAACCCCGCAGACGCCGCCACTGTCACCGAACCTGCGGGGTCCGACGCACCCCGCAGCCCCGCCCCCGATCCGAACCTGCAGGGTCCGGTCGACCCCGCAGACGAGGAGCCGGTGCTTGGACCTGCGGGGTCAACCGCACCGCCGCCCGAGGCACCTGCGGGGCGAATCGTCCCCGACCTGCGGGGTCCAGATACCCCCGCCACCCACCACCCACCCACCACAGGAGCTACCCACCAGCTGACGACCAAGACCTCGGTACGGCCGTCACCCAGTCGCGCGCCGCGCGAGGCCGCCGAACCCGATCCCCCGCCGCCGACACCCGAGCGCTGCAAGCACGGGCTCACCGCCGCCCGACGAGCCGACGGCCAACCCGCCTGCGTGCTGTGCCGCCGCGGGTTACCCCCGTCCGGTCCGGACGTGCCCGACCGCGCCGTCGCCCGCATCCGCGCGCCGTACCGCCGCCGCTTCGCCCACCCGCCGACCGAGCCGCCACCTGGGCCCGGCCGTCTCGCTGAGGTCGTTCCGCTGCGGAGGCCCGCGTGATCCCCGTACGCGTACCACCCGGCCTGCGGCCCTACGTCGTCCGCGCCGGCATCACCGTCGCCGCCGACCACCCGCTGGCCAACGACCTGTGCCCGTGCTGCGACGAACCGCTGCGCCTGTGCCCGGTCTCGCTCGTCTACGTCGGCCGCCACCCCGACGACCACGGCCGCTGGACCGCCGCCGCCGTGGCGGTTCACGACGACTGCGCCGCCCCGCCACCGGCGCTGACCACCGAGGAGGCGCCGCATGCCCAGCCCTGACCCGATGCCCGACCGGCGCGCCTTTGCGGGCAACTCCCAGCAGTTGTTCGAGGCCGTCGCCGACCAGCTCGTCAAGCTGCGCGCCGACGACACCACCAAGCACGACGTCCTGGCCGCGGTGATGGACCGCGTCGGGGTGCCGATGATGTCGATCCAGCGGTACCGGCGGGACCGGGCGATCATCGCCCTGTTCGCCGAGCGTGGGGTCCGGCTGGCGACCGACCAGGAGAAGGCGGGGCACGCCGATGCCTGAGCCGGTCGACAGCCAGCCGTTCGGCGAATGGTGCGTGCTGGAGCTGATGGGCCACCGCCGCCTGGCCGGCTACGTCCGCGAGGTGCAACTGGCCGGCGCCGGCTTCCTGCGCCTGGACATCCCAGCCGCCGACGACGACCCGGGCCGCACGCAGTACATCGCGCCGGGTTCGGTGTACGCGCTGCACCCGGTCAGCCAGGAGACGGCCCGGCGCGCGGCGGGGGCGTGGCGGCCGCCGCCGGTGCAGCGGTGGGAACTGCCCGCCGCGCCGGCCGAGGCGCGTGTCTGCTGCCCTGACGGCCGATTCCACCCGTGCCAGGAACACGACCCCGAGGGGTACGCCACATGGGCCGAGGAAGGTATGGCCACGGCCGCTGACCCGGACCCGGACTACGGCAGGGACCTGGACGACGATGACGCGGAACCAGGCCGATGACACCGGCCCAGTTCGTCGGCGCCTTGCGGGCGCTGTGTCGGGCGCTGTGGGAGCAGTTCCGGAGGGCGCGGCCGGACCGGGACCGGCCGGCATGACCGACCGGACCGTGCAGCTGATCAGCCGGATCGACCAGGTCGTGGCCGAGTTCGAGGCGCTACGCCGGCAGGCGGCATACCTGGCTGCGCCGCTGCCGCATGTGCCGCATGTGCCGCCGGAGCTGCCGCTGGAGCGGTGGCAGGTGCGGGCGCAGACGGCGGCCGCTCGCGCCGCCGCCCCGCCGGCGTGGCGGCGGGTCCTGGCCTGGCTGGAACGGTCCCGATGATGACCGACGACGGGGACGTACCGATCGAGCTGCTCACCGTCGAGCAGCGGGAGTTGGTCAACGAGAACCTCGCCGCCGCTGGCCGCTACCTTGACCGGCTCGTTGCGATGCTGCGGGAGCATCGCGGCGAGTGCGCCGACAGGGCCTGCGTGGCCGCCGACTACAGCCACGTCGTCGCAGCGCTGGCCGACCGCGACTCGGCGCTGCAGGTCCTGCACGTCGCGGTCGAACGCCTGGCGGCGAGTGATCCCCCCGGCGCGATGTAAGGACCAGCCGCCCGGCACGGGCCTTAGTGGGATGGGAATCGTCGCACGCTGGACGTACCGTGGATGCACAGTCCCTCCGCAGGGAGGTGGGCGCCATGGCTATGGCGGTCCCGGACTCGCGGGCAGGTCCTGGTAGCGGCAGCCGGGACATCGGGTGAGCGACCAGGCCCGGATGCTGCAGGACATCGCCGACGTCGCCGACGCGTTGACCGAGCCGCATCGGCACCTGGAGCCGGTGTACGACACGGACCGGCACCGCAACCGGCGGTTGCGCCGGGTCTGGCCCAGCAGCCAGCCGGGGCTGCTGCAGGCGTTGTGGGAGGCGATCGAGCCCGGCCGGGCCGCGGTCGACAAGGGCCGGCCGGCCGGCGGGTACCGCTCGGTGCCGCCGCTGTGCCTGGAGGCGGTGTCGCGGTACGTGTCGATCCAGATCGGCGTGGTCCGGCTGTGCTGGTCGCTGGATGTGCGGCTGCGTGACAGCACCGCGTCGTCGATCCGTGCGCTGGTCGGCGCCGCCGCTCTCGCGGACTCGGAGGCCCAGGCGTTCGTGCTCGGCGAGCTGCGCACCTGGCGCACCTGGTGCGCGGTCATGACCGGCTGGCAGACCCCGGCCTACGCGCCGACGGTGCCCTGTCCCGCCTGTGACCGGGCCAACGCCCTGCGGATCAACCTCGGCCGCAAGACCGCCATGTGCATCGCCTGCGACGCCTGCTGGGATCCCGGCACGATCGGGGTGCTCGCCAACTACATCCGCGCCGCCACGGAGGCCGCGTGAGACGCGACGGACTGTGGCGCGATCCACGACTGGGCCGAGATCACCCGCGCTCGTACCGTCGAGCCGGTGGCCTACGTGTGCCGGGCCTGCGGCGAGCGGCGGCCGCGCGGCTACGCGATGATCCGGACCGGCGGGCTGGCCGATGACCTGCGCGCCGACCTCGAGTGGCGCGGCTTCGAGATCGTCGAAAGCCCCTATGTCTATGTCGACGAAGGTCAGGTCAAAAGGTCATGTTGTTCGACGGCCGCATCTGGCCCAGCCTGGAGGACACGGTCTTCTGTCTGGAGCTGCCGTGAGCGCTTGTGGAATGTCCGAATCTGACGCATCATCGCGGGTAGACCAGTCTGCCCGGGCGCCGGTGAGCTCCACGCTCCCGGCGCTCGCTGTCTCCAGCCGAGAGGGGACCCTGCGGTGATCGCGACCAAGGAGCAGCACATCGCCGAGGCCGAGCGGCTGCTTGACGGCCTGCAGGATCTGGTGCACCTGGCCACCACGAAGGGCGTGCCGATGGAGGTCGTGCCGGCCGCGTCGGTGGTGATCGCCTACGCGCAGGCGCACGCGGCGGTGGCGCAGGCGTTCGGCGGCGTCGCGCACCCTCGCAGGCTGGAGGCCGCGCGGGCGCATGTGGCCGAGGGGGAGACCGACCTCGCCGACCGGCTGGCCAGCGTGCCGCAGCCCGGCTCGCGGCTGGTCGTGCCGCAGATGGTCCAGCCGCTGCCGCTGCCGTAGTAGATGCCGATCCTGCACCGCTGCGCCGGGGTACCCGGGCAGCCGTGCCGGGTGCTGTGCGAGGGCGTGCGCTGCCCGGTGCACCAGGCGGCGTATGAGACCGCCCGTACCCGCCGTAAGCGGCAGGTGCGGCCCTACACCGCGGCCGAGCGCAGGCGCCGGGCGCTGGCGGTGCAGGCGTGGGTGGCGGAGAACGGGCCGGTCTGCCCGGGCTGGCGACGCCCGGCGCACGCGGTGCCGCGCGAGGAGCTGACCGCGGACCACCCGGACCCGGTGGCGGCCGGCGGCGACGAGGAGCAACCCCTGGAGGTGCTGTGTCGATCGTGCAACGGCGCGAAGGCTGACAGCGTCGAGCTCGACGAGCTTCGCGACTGCGAGCTGGACAACGACGAGCACGTGTGATCTGACCAACCCCCGGGGGGTGATGTCCGTTTCGCCCGGCCGGCGCGTGACCCCCTTACCACCTCCCCGCGCGTCGTCTCAGGTTCGAGCTCCGTTTTCGGTGACAGTCAGTGACGAAATCGATGATCGCCACTTCGTGAACGGAGGGTGATCATGGTCAGGAGGAGCGGACCGTCGCCGCAGCCGCCAGCGCTGAGGCTGATCAAGGGCCGCGGCGCCGGCCGGGACTCCGGCGGCCGCCCGGTCACCGCGGCCGCGGTCGGCTGGGTACGGCTGCCGCCCGACCCGCCGGCCTGGCTACCCGCCGAGGCCCGCGCCGAGTGGCAGCGGGTGGTGCCGGAGCTGCAGCGGCTGCAGCTGCTCAAGCCCCTGGACCGCGCGGCGCTGACCGCGTACTGCCTGACCTGGCAGCGGCTGGTCGACGCGCAGGCACAGATCGCCGGCGGCAAGCTGACCACGGCCGGGTCGCAGGGGCAGCTGGTCGAGCACCCGGCCGTGAAGATCTTTCAGGCGGCGAGCAAGGAGCTGCGGGCCTGGTGCCACGAGTTCGGGCTGACCCCGTCCGCGGAGAACGGGTTCACTCCGGCCAAGCCCGACGACAATGGCGACCAGAACAACCCGTTCGCGGGCCAAGCCGCCGGCTGAGGAGCAGCTGCCCGAGCAGTCCAGCCTCGACGCGCTCAAGCTGTCCCCCGAGGTCTGGTGGTACCTGGTCTCGCGCGGCATCCCGCTGCCGCAGCCGCACCAGGTGCCGCTGTGGAAGACCCCAGAGCCGCGCGAGGTTCCGGGCGCCGCGTTCGACCCCGAGCGGGTCGACCGGGTCCTGGCCTGCTTCGGGCAGCTGCGCCACACGCAGGGCCGCTGGGCCGGCAAGACGCTGCGGCCGGACCCGTGGCAGGTGGCCTACATCCTGGCCCCGGTGTTCGGCTGGGTCCGCTTCGACGACGAGGCCGGCGCCTGGGTCCGGATCATCCGCGGTGCGCACGCCGACCTGCCGCGCAAGAACGGCAAGACCACCCTCGCCGGCGGCATCGCGCTGTACCTGACCGGCGGCGACGGGGAGGCAGGCGCCCAGGTCCTCGCCGTCGCGGCCAGCGAGAACCAGGCCGGGTACTGCTTCGGCCCGGTCAAGTCCCTCGCGGCGAACTCCCCCGGCCTGAAGCGCCACTTCCGCGCCTTCGCCAAGAAGATCGTCCACGGGCGGTCCGGGTCCTACTTCGCCGTCGTGTCCAGCGCCGCGGCGCTGTTGCATGGCGCCAACGTGCACGGCGCGGTCGTCGACGAGCTGCACGTGCACAAGACCCGCGACGTGGTCGACGCGGTGGAGACCGGCACCGGTGCCCGCACCCAGCCGCTGGTGTTCGTCATCACCACCGCCGACGAGGGCCGCCCGGGCACCATCTACGCCGAGAAGCGCGCCTACCTGGAAAAGCTGGCCCGCGGCGTGCTGGTCGACCCGACGTTCTACGGCGTCGTGTGGGCCGCGGCCGGGTCGGAGCGGGAGCTGGCCGAGGCCGGCCTGTCCCCGTTCGACGAGGAAGCGTGGCGGCGGGCCAACCCCGGCTACGGGATCAGCCCGACGAAGGCGTTTCTGGAGGCCGAGGCGAAGAAGGCCCAGGATGCGCCGGCGAACCTGGCCCGGTTCTTGCGGTTGCACCTGGGGATCCGGACCAAGCAGGCCACCCGCTACATCAAGCTGGAGGTCTGGGACCGCAGCGCCGGCGCCGTCGAGGAGGCGCGGCTGGCCGGCCGGCAGTGCCACGGCGGCCTGGACATGGCCTCGGTCAACGACGTGACCGCGCTGTGCTGGGTCTTCCCGGACCGGGAGGCCGACCGGTACGAGGCGATCTGGCGGTTCTGGCTGCCGGAGGCCGCGCTGGCGGAGCTGAACCGGCGCACCGCCGGCGCCGCCGACGTCTGGGTGCGCGACGGGTGGCTGCACACCACGGCGGGCGCGACGTTCGACACCGCGGCGGTGAACGCTCGGCTGGACCTCGACGCGCAGACCTTCGGCATCCTCACCGTCGGGTTCGACCGGTGGGGCGCCAACGACGTCACGAAGAAGGCCTCCCAGGCCGGCCTGACGCTGGTCCCGGTCAGCCAGGGATTCGCCTCGCTGTCCGCGCCGCTGAAGGAGCTGCTGCGGCTGAGCCTGGTCGGCAGGTTCGTGCACGGCGGTAACCCGGTGATGCGGTGGATGGTGGACAACCTGGCGGTGGCGATGGACCCGGCCGGCAACGTCAAGCCGGACAAGGCCAGCGCCGCCGACAAGATCGACGGCGTTTCCGCGGCGGTGATCGCGCTCAAGGAGTGCATGGACGCCGAGCTCGCCGAGAAACCGAACCCGCCGGCGGCCGCGCCGGCCGCGCCGCCGCCGGACCCGCGGTCGGTGTTCCGGCCCTCCGGCCGGCTCGGAATCTAGGCCCGGTCGGGCGGATCTGGGAGGACCCCGATGAACTACGTGCGTGTGCCGGTACCGCGGATACCGCCGGGGCTGGGTACCAACCTGCTCGGCGCCGCCGGGCTGGTCGCGATCGTCGCCGCGATCGCCGCACTGGCGTCGTGGAAGTGGGGGCTGCTCGCCGCCGGGGTCTTCGCCGTCGCCCTGACGATGGTCGCCCAGTACCAGCAGTCCGACCCGGTCGGCGCCGGCGCCGCCGAGCAGCCCGCCGCGCCGGCGGCGCGCTCACGCATCGAGGCCGAGGCGGAACGGGTCGTCGCCGAGGCGCGCCAGCAGCTGGACGCGGCCCGGGCTGAAGCGACACGCTGATGCGCCCCTGGTTCGTCCCGGCCCGCCGCGCCGCGCCGGCGCAGCGGGCGATGGAGGCCACCCCGGACCAGCTGATCGCCGCCGGGGCGGTGGTCGGCTCCTGGGGCCGCGACCCGGTCGACGACGACGCCGGCTGGCGGCTGGCCGGCACCGCCGGGCGGGAGGTGCCCTGGTGGTCACAGGAGAAGGCCCGGGCGTTCTCGATCGCCGCGTACCGGATCAACCCCATGGCCAGGGCCATCGTCGACACCTACACCAGCTTCTGCGTCGGGGACTCCGGCGTGAGCCTGTTGTGCTCCAACCCTCGGGTGAAGGAGGTCGCCGAACAGTTCTGGACCGACCCGCGTAACTGCCTGCACCAGCAGGAGCTGTTCCTGCGTGACCTGATGCTCAACGGCGAAACCGCCTGGCAGATCCTGCAGGGCGCCGGCTCCGGGGTGCTGAGGTTCTCCCCGTTCGACCCGTCCTGGATCGCCAACGTGCGGCTGCTGAACGGCAACCCGCTGTGGCCCTCGCACGTGGTGCTCGGGCCGGACATGACCTCCGGCACCGAGGACCGCGAACTGTCCGTGGTGATGGTGGACGACCAGTCCGGGCTGCGCGACGGCGAGTGCGTCTTCTGGACCCCGTGGAAGGCGCTGGTCACCGACCGGCGCGGCATGCCGTTCCTGTCCCCGGTGCTGGACCAGCTCGACGCCTACGACACGATCATCTCCAACCTGATCGACCGCACCGCCCTGGCCCGCTACCTGGTGTGGGACGTCACCATCACCGGCGGCCAGCCCGACGTGGACAACTTCATCAAACAACGCGGCGGTATCCACATCCCCCAGTCGGGCACCGTCGAGGTGCACAACGACGCGGTCACCTGGGAGCCGAAGACCGCACCGACCGGCGCGTTTGAGGACTCCATCGCGGCGCAGACCGTGCTGACCGAGATCGCCGGCGGCTCCGGCCTGTCCAAGCACTGGCTGTCCGAGCCCGAGGGCGCCAACCGCGCGACGAGCCATTCGATGGCCGAGCCGGTCCGCCGCCGCGTCGGCGGCGTGCAGAAGACCTGGCTCGGGTACATGACCGAGCTGGTGCGCCTGGCGGTGGACCGGGCGGTGGCGGCCCAGCGGGTACCCGCGACCGTGCAGGCCACCGATCCACGCACCGGCCAGCACTACGACATCCCGGCCGCCTTGTCGGTGAGCGTCACCGGTCCGGAGATCGCCGCCGCCGACGCGGCGGTCACCGCGCAGGTCCTGCTCAACCTGTCCACCGGCCTGGGCAACTTCGTCAAGTACGACATCATGTCGCCGGAGGCGGCCGGCCTGGCCGCGCGCAAGGCCTGGGAGCAGTTCGTCGGCGTGCCCTACAGGCCGGACCTCGACGGGCCCAAGGCCAACCCCGACGACCTGGCCAGCCACATCGACGACCACGGCGGCCGCTCCCTGACCAACCCGGACCCCGGCGCCGGCGGGCGGGTCAATGGGGCAAGGAAAGGCCCGTCCCGCGGCCACGTCGTCGCCCCCCGCTGACCCGATCGAGGAGAAGTGATGACCCGCGAGGAAGCCCAGGCGACTCTGGCCGGCGTCGGCGCTGCCATGCACGACCAGCACCCCGACAACCGGGCCCGGCTGGACCAGCTCGACTCCCACCTGGCGACCGTCGCAATGGTCGTCGGCCACCTTTTCGACGAGGCCGCACGCGGCGAAGGGGAACTGAGATGAGTCGATTCAAGGCCGCGGTCGAGTCGCAGGCCGCGCAGCCCGCCGGTGTGCCGGCCGGTACCACCTTCAACGGCTACTTCGCCGCCGTGGTGGCGGGAAGCGCCGCGAATTTCAAGCTACGCCGCTGCATCATCGGCGTACGCGCCGGCGCGTCGGTGCCCACCAGCCAGCAGATGACGGTTGGCGTCTACCGGCAGACGGTGCGAGCGGCCGGTACGGGCTTCTCCACGGTGACCGGGCTGAACATGGACCAGCGCGGCGCCGCCACGGCCATCACCGGCGTGGACATCACCACCGCCGCCGCCGCGGGCACCACCGGCCCGACCATCGGCTCAAACCCGCTGGAGCGGCTCAGCTTCAACACCCAGTCGGCGATGGACGTGCCGTACGAACTCTTGGAGGAGTTGGTCTGCGACCAGGGCACGGCCAACGGGATCGCGTTCGTCAACTTGGGCAACGCCCTGCCCGCCAGCCACCTGTTCACCCTCTCGCTGGAGTGGGAGGAGTGATCGCCTGGTTGCCGGCGTCGGTGCGGTGCCCCGCGTCGCCATGACGGTGTCGGCAACCGGACTGGTCTACCGGACGGGGTGAGGCACCATGGCGGCGCCGTCCCTGCGGTCTCTCGGCACCGTGGTGGCCACCACCACCGCATCGCCGTCATTCGCGGCGCCGGCCGGCGCGGTCGGCACCGACGTCATCGTCATCGCGATGTTTGTCGACGACGGCCGCAACACGGTGACCGCCGTCCCGTCCGGGTTCACCCTCGCCCCTGATCTGCGGCAGGTCAACGACCCCACCCTCGGCTCCCCGTCGCACTCGCTGTACGTCTACGGGGGACGGTTCTCCGACGTCGGCGCCGGACCGTACGGCTTCACCATCAGTGCGTCGAGCTTCATCGAGGGCCGCGCCGCCGCGATCAAGGACTGCATCACCAGCGGCGACCCGTGGGAGGCCGCCGACGGTGCGACCTCCGGCAACACCAGCGTCACCACCGCCCCGAGCGTCTCGGCCGCCTCGACCGGCGCGGACCGGTATGCGATCTACTTCGCCACCAACTGGACCGGCGGCGCGTGGACCCCGGCGACGGGGTTCACCGAGCAGTGGGACGCCAACGACCAGATCATCACGATTGATGACAAGGCGTTGGCGACCCGCGCAGACCGTCACTCCGCAGGCGGTTTGCGCTGGTTCCAACCGTTCCAACGCCTGGGTCGGCATCCTCCTGCCGGTCCCCGCCGCGGCCACCTACTCGCCGCCCAACGTCCGACCGCGGCGCGCGGCACCGTTGCGGGTCGCCCGCACCCGGCAGACCGTCCCGGTGCGCGCGCAGGTCAACCCGCCCAACCCGATCCAGGAGATCGCCCAGCCCCGACGGACGCGGGGCCTGCTGCTGCGCCGCGGGAAGCTCGCCCAGACCGTCCCGCCGCAGTTCAACCCCCCCAACCCGTTCGCCGAGGTCGTCCAGCCGCGGCGCCTGCACGGGATCAAGCTGCGCCGCGGCAAGCAGTCCACCCCGCCCTGGGTCGGCGCGTCACCGCCCAGCAACCCGGACCTCGTATCCCAGCTGCCCCGCCTGCCGCGGCTGCTCGGCTGGGCACACCGCGGCCACCAGGTCGTACCGCCGGCGGCTACGTCCCCGTCGGTCGGGGTGAAGCGGGACCGCCCGGTCGTCCTGCTCATCCGCCGCGGTCGTGGCGCACAACCGGTGCCGGTGCCGCCGACACCGGTCAACCCGGGCTGGATCCCCGACCATCTGCGGGAGCGGGTACGGCTGGTGGTGCTGCGCCGCGGCCGGGCCGGACCGGTCCCGCCCGGTCAAGCCCTAGCTCCGCCGCCGCCGACCGGTCAGCTGTCGGGGTCGGCGATCGCCCTGGGCGGCACCGAGGCAGGCAGCGCAGTGTCGGCCGCCGAATCCGAGGCAGGCAGCGCAGTGTCGGCCGCCGAATCCGCATCGACAGCCGTCTCCGGCGGCATCCAGTAGAGGAGAACCGGCAATGTCCCTGTCCCACGAAGAGGCCGCCGCCCGGCTCGGGGTACCCGCCGCCGAGGTCGCGGGCGTCCGCGACACCACCCTCGGCCCGGTCGTCACCACCGTCGACGGCCGCGAATACGTCCTCACCGACGCCGGCGAGCTCGCCTTCTACGGCGACGCCCCGCAGCACACCGCGTTCCCGGTCGTGCAACGCGTCGTCGAGGCCCCGCCGCCGAGCCCGGACGGCGGCGACAGCGCCACCGACGGCGCCGGCGGGGACAGCGGCGAGGACCCGGTGCCGGAGGGGTCGGCCAAGCAGATCCTGGACTGGGTCAGCGCGGACCGCGACCGTGCGGCCCGGGCCCTGGCGCTCGAACGCGGCCGCGGCGACGACGCCCGCAGCACCCTCGTCGCCGCGTTGGAGAAGCTGGTCGGCTGACCCGTGACCACCGCGCTGCAGCTGCTCGCGCCCTCGCGGGTATGGCGCAGCTGGCCGGCCCGGATGGCCACCGCCCCGACCTCGGTGTGGCAGCTGTGGACCGAGGCGTGGGATCCGGCGAAGCACCCGCGCGGCCCGGACGGCAGGTTTATCAAGGTCGGCGACGCCGCCAAGACGCTGACCAAGGCCGCCAAGGCCGCGACGAAGACCACCGCGACGGCGGCGAAGAAGACCGCCGCGGCCGCGGGCAAGACCGCGCCCGCGGTGAAGAAGGCGACCAAGAAGGCCGCCAACCCGGTCGGCACCGGTACCGAGATCAGGCACGTGTCGGCCGAGGTACGCAAGCTGGTCTTCGCCTCGTACAAGGCCCAACCGAAAGGGCAGCTGCTGTCCAGCCCGGCGCAGCAGTCCTACGACAACCTGCTCGCCGTCGCGCACGTCTACGGCGGCAAGGTGGACGGCGGCCTGAACGTCGGGCAGACGGCGAAGATCATCGACGAGCAGCTGACCCAGCACCAGGGCCTGACGAACAAGCACTTCCTCGAGAAGAAGACCAAGGATTGGCTGGCCACAGCCGAGGGCGCCGCTTACGCCAAGGCCAACACCAAGCCCCAGAAGTCCATTGTGGACTCGCTGACCGGCAAGGCCCCCCACGCCAGCGGTGTCAAGCTCAAGCCCGGTGAGAAGGTTCAAAAGCTGGCCGGCCCCGGCCGTTTCGACAAGACGCTGACCGAGGCGGATTTCACGAGCCACACCGACAGCGAAATGCAGAAGCTGCAGGACACCTATCTGCAGCAGGCCGGGAAGACCTGGAGCTCGGAGCAGATCTCGGCGATCACCAACTACAGCGGCGGCGGGTACTCGGGCATGAACGACTACCTGCGCGGGACCACGGCGTCGGCGAGTCCGCTGGTGCAGGGCCAGATCACCAGCCTTCAGTCCGCGATGCTGCCGGTGCAGGAGCACGCCAAGGTGTTGCGCGGAACCGGCTGGGCGCAGTTTCCAGTAGGGTTCCGCTCCCCGGAGTTGGTCAAGAAGCTGGTGGGCAAGACCATCGTCGACCCCGGCTTCTTTTCCACGAGCGTTGCCGGCTCGCCCGGGCATTTCACCGGCCAGGCCGTACGATTGGAAGTCGAGGTCCCGAAAGGAACCCACGCGGTCTTCGTCAAGAAGTACAGCCTGCACAGCCACGAGAACGAGCTGCTGCTGGCCGCCGGCACAAAGTTCCGCGTGGTGTCGGTGAAAGCCGCCGGGACGAAGACCGTGGTAAGGCTGAGGGTGGTGACCGCGAAATGAGCGACGAGAACGGCGCGCTGTCGCCACTGGAAGATCCCGCCAACGTTGACTTCCGCGTCGTGCCGGACGAGCCGGACGCCGAACCCGGCATGACGCCGCAGGAGATCGACGAGTTCCTCGCTCGGCCGGTAGAGCCCCTCAAGCCCGCCGAGTAGCCCCACCGCCGCACCCAGACGGGAGCCGCCGCGCACCAGCGCGAGCGGCCCTTCGGCGTGCCCACCATTTCCCCGGGCGGACAGGACGTTTTGCTATGCCACCTGACGAAGCAGCCGCCGTCGCGTTCCGCGAGGCCGTGGAGTCCACGCTGCGTCGCGTCGCGCCGGGGCTGGGCGTCGACCCGGTCGACGTGGCGGACCGGGTCTCGTTCGTGGCCCGCCTGGACCCGCTGGTGGACATGCCGGTCGACGATCCGCGGCTGACCGAGGCGGTCGAGCAGGCGCTGGCCGAGTGGGCCGGCGAGCGGGCCGAGGAGGCCGCCAAGCCCTACGGCGACGTGCGCTACGCCGACACGGGCTACCAGAAGGACAAGAAGGCGCGGTACCCGCTGGACACCGAGGAGCACATCCGCGCGGCCTGGACCTACATCAACCAGGCCGGCAACGCCGCCAAGTACAGCGCCGCCCACCTCAAGTTGGTCAAGGGAAGGATCCGCGCCGCGATGAAACGCATCGGCGCCCAGGTCAGCGAGGCCGTCATCGACGGCCAGCGCACCTTCGGCGAGACCAGCGACCTGGTCCGCGACGCGTTGCGGGCCCGTGCCCGCGCCGCCAAACCCGGCGTCTACACCTTCGTCTACATCGTGGACATCACCGACGACCAGGTGGTCTACAGCGCCGGCGGCGGGGGGGACCTGAGCGCCGGCGATGGCGGGGACCTGTTCCAGTGCTCGTACACCGTCGCCGACGACGACACCGTCACCCTGGGCGACTCGACCGCGGTGGAGCGCACCTACTCGCCGGTCGCCGAGCGCATGTCCCCGGTCGGGGGCGGCGGGGCGCAGGAGGGCGTGCACGACCGGATCGCCGGGCGGGTGCTGGAGGCCAAGGGCGTCGACGCCGACGGCGGGCGGGTGTTCCGGGTGCGCATCATCGCCTTCGGCGACTCCAGGAACGGCCGCCGCTACCCCGCCGCGATCATGCGCGAGGCCGTGGCGCTGTATGAGGGCGCCCGGGCGTACGACCACCACCGCACCCCCGAGGAGCTGCGCTCCTCCACCCTGACCGGGCTGATCGGGTCCTACCGCGGCGTGGAGGCCGGCACCGACGGGCTCTACGGCGACCTGCACCTGCTGCCCGGCGCGACGCACGCCGCCGAGGCGCTGGATGCCACCCTGGCGGCCCAGGCCGAGGGCCGGCCGCCGATCGTGGGCGTCTCCCACGACGTGATGGCCCACTTCCAGCCGATCGTGGCCGGCGGGCGCCGGCTGCAGGAGGCCACCCAGATCGTCGACGTCCAGTCCGCGGACGTCGTCGCCAACCCGTCCGCCGGCGGCCTCGCGGTGCGAGCTGTTGCCGGCGGAACCGACCCAGCAGAGGAGTCAGACGTGCCCGCCACCAAGGCTGACGTGCTGGCCGCGTTCAAGGAAGCCACGGACGACGAGCTCGCCGCGGTTGGCCTTGCCCGGGCGCCGGCGAAGACCACCGAGTCCACTACCGCGCCCGGCGCGCCGCAGCGCGCGGTCGAGTCCGGGCAGCGCACCACCGAGGCCGCCAGCTACGACAAGGGCAGCTTCATCGGCGGGCTGCTGGTCAAGGAGAAGCTCGGCGCCGCCGGGCTGGCCGCGGCCACCGAGTCGGTGCTGGCCGGGCTGCCCGACCGGTTCACCGAGGCCGACGTCGACGGCCGCGTCGCCGCGATCAAGGACGGCCTGGCCATCGCCGAGCGGGGTGGCCTGGCACCGACGGTCACCGCGACGGTGACCAAGGAGGCGACCGACAAGAAGATCGAGTCGCTGGACGCGTTCTTCTGGGAGTACGGCCGCCCGCACAACCACTGGAGCGGGCTGGCCGCCACCAGCACGCGGCCCAACGACGCCCCGGCGTACAAGTCGTTCCGCGAGGCCTACCTGGACTACACCGGGCACCGGCCCAACTACCTGGGCGCCGAGGACCTCAACCGGCGGATCCTGCGCGAGTCGTTCGGCAACGGCGAGTACGAGTCGCCCCGCGGCACCCGGGCCACCGAGTCGATGACCGCCTCGAGCTGGAACCTGGTGCTCGGCGACTCGATCACCCGCCGCCTGGTGGCCGAGTACACCGAGCCGGCGCTGATGGAGTGGATGCGCATCGTGTCGTCGATGCCGCCGATCAACGACTTCCGCACCCAGCGCATTGACCGCATCGGCGGCTACGGGGTGTTGCCGCTGGTCAACCAGGGCGCCCCGTACCAGCCGCTGACCTCGCCGAGCAACGAGGAAGTCACCTACGTGATCGGCAAGCGCGGCGGTACCGAGGACATCACCCTGGAGATGATCGCCAACGACGACGTCCGGGCCATCTCCAAGATCCCCTTCCACCTGGCGCTGTCGGCCAAGCGGACCCTGTACGGGTTCGTGTTCGAGCTGGTCCGCCCCGTCGCCGCCGGCGCCAGCTACATGGGCACCACCGGCAACCCGACCATCTACGACAGCACCGCGCTGTACGCGGCGGGGCACAACAACACCGCCACCAGCGCGCTGTCGCAAAGCGCCCTGTCCGCCGCCCGGGCCGCGATGCGCAAGCAGGTCGGCTACGGCGACACCACCAACATCTTGTCGATCGTGCCGCGGCTGCTGCTGGTGCCGCCGACGCTGGAGGAGCTGGCCTTCCAGCTGTGCACCTCCGCGGTGGCGATCCCCGGCACCCCGGCCGGGCCGTCGGACAGCCCCAACATCCACCGGGGGATGGACTACATCGTCATCGACTACTGGGACTCGCTGTCGTCCACCCAGTGGGCGGTGGTCGGCGACCCGGGCGGGGTGCCCACCCTGGAGATCGGCTTCTACCAGGGGATGCGCGAGCCGCAGCTGTTCACCCAATCCGACCAGAGCGTCGGGTCGATGTTCAACGCCGACACCTTCACCTACAAGATCCGCCACATCTACGGCGGCACCATCCTCGACTTCCGTGGCTTCCAGCGCGGCAACAGCTGAAACCGACTGCGGGGCCAACAGCCACCACGCGCAACAGCGGGAAAGGGAGCGGGCGCAACCATGAAGGCCAACGAACTGGCGGGCAACATCTACCCGCACATCTGGGTGCCGTACGTCCCGGCCGCCTCCGGCGCCGCCGGCGGCGGCCTGTTCACGGTGCCGTACAACATGCGGTTGACCGCGGCGACCCTCAACTGGGGTGCGGCGATCACCGGCACCGCGACGAACTTCTTCACGGTCAGCTTCTTCAACCGCGGCGCCGCCGGCGCCGGCACGGTGCAGTGGGCCACCGCGATCGCCTACAGCAACACCGTCAACGCCGCCAAGGCGACGCCGATCACGCTGACCCTGTCCTCGACGGCCTCGGACCTGCTCCTCGCGGCCGGGGACGTGCTGTCGGTCGAGATCACCACCACCGGCACGGGCCTCGTGTGCCCCGGTGGCACGGTGACCCTGTCCTCGGTCTACCGCTGATGGCCAACCAGGCGACGGCGGTCGACCTCGGCGGCGTCGCGTCGAAGGTGATCTCCGGCAACCCGGCGACGCTGCGCGGGTTCTGGGTCGTCACCTCCGGCGCGGCCACGGTCACCATCTACGACAACACCTCGGCCTCGGGCACGGTGCTGGCGCAGTGGACCACCGCCGGCGCGGCGGACAAGGAGTTCGCCTGGCCGGACGGGCTGCGCTGCACCACCGGTGTGTTCATCGTGGCCTCGGCCGGCACCCTGACCGGGCACGTCGCGATCGGCTAGCGCGATGGCCACGCGGGTGCTGAAGACCGCCTCGGCGACGCTGGAGCGGGTCTTCTACGTCGGGGAGACCGGGACGGACTCGTCGACCACCGTCACGGTGACGGTGCTCGACGCCAACGGCGCCACCGTGGCCTCCGGCAACGCCACCTCGGCCGGCTCCGGCAAGTACACCTTCGTGCTGCCGCCGCAGGCGCAGCTGGCGCTGCTGAGCGTCATCTGGACCGCCACCATCGCCGGTGTCGTGGTGGTCATGTCCGATGAGGTGGAGATCTGCGGCGGGTTCTTCTTCAGCCTGTTCGAGGGCCGCGCCTCCGACTCCGCCCTGGCCGACACGGGCAAGTACCCGACCGCCGACCTGATCGTGGCCCGGCAAGAGGTCGAAGAGGAGTGCGAGGACATCTGCGACCGGGCGTTCGTGCCCCGCTACCGCCGCGCCGTGCTGGACGGCTCGGGCAGCGGCGAGTTGCTGCTCACCGACGCGGCGTGGGTCGCCGATGGCCGCTCCGCCGGGGACGTGCGCACCATCCGCTCGGCGTCGGTGGCCCCCCGCTTCGGGCAGGCCGCGGTCGCGCTGACCCCCACCCAGCTGGCCGCCCTGTACGTCACCGCGGACGGGCTGCTGTGCCGCACCGACGGCAACCTGTGGGCCGAGGGCGTGGGCAACGTTGTCGTGGAGTACGAGTACGGCCTCACGGCGCCGCCTGCCGGCGTCGTGCGCGCGGCGAAGACCCGCCTCCGCAGCCGGCTCAACCTCAGCAAGACCGGCGTCCCCGACCGGGCCGCGTCGTTCACCTCCGTCGACGGCGGCACCTACCGGCTGGCGCGTGAGGACGCCTACCGCACCGGCATCGACAGCGTCGACGCGGCGTACGGCCGCTACTCGCGCCGCGTGCAGGCCGGTGCCGCCGGCGCGGGTGCGGCCGCGCCCGGTGGGCGGGTGCCGGCGTCGCGGCCGCTGAACTTCGACCCGCAACGCAACTCGCTGTTCCACGGCGGTCGACGCTGATGGCCGGGACCAACGCGATCGCCGTCAAGAAGGAGCTGTTTCGCCGGCTCGCGCTGGAAAGCGGGCTGAGCGGCGTGCAGGTGGTCTACCTGCTGCCGCCGCGCGACATCCAGCGGGAAGCCGTCTACGGCGGAAAGATCACCGGCCCGGTCGAGCAGGCCGCGATGCGACCGGCCGCCGCCCGCTCAATACGCGAGGAGCAGCCGCTGATCAACGTGCACATCCGGGTCCTCGGCGAAGGCGTCCTCGACTCCACGAGCGAGGAACGGGCCGGGGTCCTGGCCGGTGTCGTCTTCGACATGGTCGCCGCCGACCCCCGGCTGGCTGGGGCCGTGGCGGGCCTGCTCGACCTGGCCGTGGTCGAGCAGGAGCACGAGTACGGCTTGGCCGAGGACGGCTCGGTGATCGCCATCGCCACCCTGCAGCTGCTCGCCCGCTCGATGCTGACCTGACCGGAGGGTGGTCGTGTCCGTTCTCGCGCTGACCAACGCCTACTGCTACATCGACAACCACGACTTCACCGGCGACGCCAACGACCTCATGCTGACCTGTGACGCGGCGCAGCTGGACGCGTCGGTGTTCCGCGGCGCCGGCTGGAAGGCCTTCGCCGGCGGCCTCAAGGACACGAAGTTCGACCTCAAGGGATGGTGGCAGGCGTCCACCCCGGACTCCGCCGACAGCGACCTGTTCCCCGACCTCGGCACCGGCAGCCTGGCCGCCACCGTCGCCGCCGCCGAAACCGAGGCCGGCCCGGCGTGGATGTGGCAGCTGGCCAAGCTGAACGTGCAGATGTTCGGCAAGATCGGCGACCTGGCGCCGTTCGCCGCCGGCGCCGTCACCACCAACAACGTCGGGGTGATCCGCGGCCAGCTGGGCAAGGCCATGGGCACCGTGTCGGCAACCGGCGCGCTCGGCTCCGGCTGCAACCTCGGCGCGGTCAGCGCGACGCAGAAGCTGTACGCCACCTTCCACGTCTTCGGCACCCCCGGCACCACCATCACCGTGGTCATCGAGTCCGCCGCGGCGTCCAACTTCGCCGGCGCCACCACCCGGGCCACCATCGGCCCACTGACCACCGCCGGCGGCACCTGGCTCACCCCGGTCGCCGGCGCCGTCACCGACACCTGGTGGCGGTTGCGGGTCACCGCGATCACCGGCACCTTCACCGTCGCCGGCGCCATCGGCATCCAGTAGTCCCCACCGCGTCCTGAGGAGCCACCGTGAGCGTGCTCGCGCTGACCAACGAGTACCTGCTGTTCAACGCGGTCGACCTGTCCGACCACGTCACAGCGGCCACCGTGACGGCCAACGCCGACGACCTCGACGCCTCCGCGATGAGCAGCGGCGGCTGGAAGGTCCACGCCGGCGGGCTGAAGGCCGGGCAGCTGCAGATCGAGCTGCTCGACGACTTCGCCCTGGCCAGTGTGGACGCCACCATCTGGGCGGCGTTCAGCGCCAACCCGATCGCCCCGGTCGCGTTCGAGGTGCGGCCGGTCAACGTCGCCCGGTCCACCACCAACCCGGGCTACGCCGGCAGCATCATCCCGCTGCAGTTCAGCGTCGGTGGCCAGCTCAACACCATGGCCAAGAAGTCGCTCACCTTCCCCATCACCGGGGCCCTGACGAAGCAGACGTCCTAGCCGTGGGCGCCGGGCTGCTGCAGGTCGAGATCAAGGGCCAGGACGACCTGCGCCGGGTCGCGCGGGCGCTGCGGCTGGCAGACAAGGACGGCCTGCGCCGCGAGCTGGCCACGGCCATCCGGCAGGCCGCCCGCCCCACCCTGGACGCCATCCAGGCCTCGGCCGGGCGCATCAGCACCCGCGGCTATCCCAAGCCCGGCGCCGTGCGCCGGTTCACCCGGCCGGTACCGGCCAAGGGCACCCGGGCCAAGATCGCCGCCGCGGTCGGCAGCACCGTGCGGGTCGCCGAGGACAACCCCCGGGTGTCGTTCACCGTCCGGTCCGCTCGGCTGCCGCTGGAGCTGCGCAACATGCCCCGCAAGTTCGACTCCGGCCGCACCTGGCGGCACCCGGTCATGGGCAACCGGAACGCATGGGTCGGCCAGTCCGGCCAGCCGTGGTTCTGGCCGCCGATCCGGGACAACATCAAAACCTTCCGCGGGGAGATCGAGCAGGCGCTCGAGCGCACCCGCGAGCAGATCGAAGGGGCCTGAGGTGGGCGTCAGCATCCGATTCACCGACGCCGACCGGGCCCGCCTCGGCGTGGTCGACGAGTGGCTGGCGGTGGACTACCTGTCCGTCACCGGCCGCGAGGCCGCGGTGCTGCAACACGGCTTCGACCTCGACGGTGAGCACGTCTGCTTCCCGTCGCCGTCGGCCTGGCGCAAGGCGCTGGTCGACACCAAGGTCCTCGACGAGCAGGGCAACGAGATCCTCGTCGACGTCCTCGACGCCGACGGCCAGCCGGTGCTCGACGAGCAGGGCCAGCCCAGGCGGGTACCCAAGCGGCGGCCACACTGGGGCGCCGAGCTGGTGGTCGGCTGGCTCGCGCTGCGCCGCGTGGGCATCCACGTCCCGCTGGCCGAACTGGACTACGACATGGACGGGCTGCGCATGCGCACCGCCCCGGACCCCGATACGGCGGCCACCGGCGACCCGGGAAAAGACCCCGCGTCCACCCCGCCGACGACATCGAACTCCTGATCCGCCGCTACACCCCGCTGTTTCTGCACCTGTTCCCGGGCGTGCCGTGGGACGCCTGGCCCGACCTGCCCTACGAGCTGATCCTCGGCTGCATCCAGCTCACCGAGAAGCTCACCACACCCGGGGGGTGACATGTCCCGGGACCTGGTGCTCGACGTCATCGCCAAGAAGAGCAGCCGCGAGCTGTCCGTCCTGGCCGAGGAGTTCGAGCGGCTGGCCAAGCAGACCGACGACGCCGGCCGGCGGTTCAACGAGACCACCAGTTTCTCCCGCTACCTCGACGACGAGATCGTCAAGACCCGTGTGCACGTCCACGAGCTGGCGCAGGAGTTCGAGCGCACCGGCTCATCCGACGTGTTCGGGAAGCTGCGCGGCGCCCAGGGCAACCTGCGGTCCCTGGAGAAGATCAAAGTCGATCTGACCTCGGCCCTGGAGACCGGCGTCAAGGACGCCATCCCGGTGGTCGAGGACACCCTCGCATCAGGCGCCCAGCAGGGCAGCAGGACGTTCTGGACCGCCTTCTCCAGCCTGCCGCCGCAGGCCCAGGCCGCCATCATCGCCGCGCTCGTCGGCGTGGTCACGGTCAGCGCGCCGGTGCTCGGCTCAGCTCTCGGCGGAGCCATCGTGGCCGGGGTCGGCGGCCTGGGCATCGGCGCCGGGATCGCCGGGCAGATCCACGACCCGCTGGTCCACGCCGCCCTGACCGACCTCAAGAACGACTTCCTCAGCACGTACCACGAGGTCACCGAGGACTTCGCGCCGGTGGCCGCCCGCGCGGCCGGCACCCTCGACCGGGCCGTGCACAACATCGCCCCCGGTCTCAAGAGCGCCTTCTCCCAGGCCGCCCCGTACGCCGAGAAGTTCTTCGACGGGGTTGGTGAGTTCATCGAGAAGATCGAGCCCGGCCTGGAGAAGGCCATGGTCGTCGGGTCGCAGATCCTGGCATCGATCGGCGAGCGGGACCTGCCGGAGCTGGCCCGGTCGATCTCCGGCTTCCTGGAGATCCTTTCCAGTGGCGGTAAGGAAGGCGCCGACGCCCTGCACCTGATCTTCATCGCCGTCGAGTCGATCATCACCGGGGTCGGGTACCTCATCGCCAGCCTGGAAGGCCTGTTCCGGCTCGGCGAGGACGTGTACTCCGTCTTCCAGGGCATCCTGTCCGGCGACTGGACCGCCTTCCTGGACCAGCTCACCAACCTGGCCGAGGTCTCCGACGACACCACCGTCAGCGTCAAAGCGCTCAACGCGGCACAGGTCGACCTGACCCAGTCGGTACGCGACGCCTCGGCCGCGTTCGACGAGTACTTCGGCAAGCAGATGTCTGTCGACCAGGCCAACGACGCCCTCAAGGCCGGGCTGCTGGAGCTCAAGGACAACCTCGACCGGCACAGCCGCTCCCTGGAGGACAACACCCTGGCCGGGCTGCACAACCGCGACGTCGTCCGTGGCCTGATCCAGCAGGCCGAGGCGGCCCGCCAGGCGCAGATCGACATGGCCGGCGGCGCCGACGCCAGCAAGGAGGCCATCGACAAGGCCAACGGGTCCTACCAGGCCGCCATCCAGCAGATCGTCACCCTCGGGGTCAAGGCCGGCCTGTCCAAGAAAGACCTCGAGGCCCTTGTCGGGCAGTACCGCATCGACGTCCTCACCGTCCACACCGACGTCTACAGCAAGGACTACCGGTCCTACCGTGCCGACGAGCGGCGCACCCTGGGCGGCCCGGTGATGGCCGGCAAGGCGTACACGGTCGGCGAGCAGGGCGAGGAGACCTTCGTCCCCGACGTGGACGGCTACATCCTCCCCAACACTCAGGTCAGCCGGGCCGGCTACGCCACCCCCTTCACAGGCGGCGCCGGCGGCGGCCGGTTCGAGGTGGGCTTCGCCGCCTCCGGCGACCAGATCGTCGCGGCGCTGCTTGCGCTGCTGCGCCCCTACATCCGCTCGTACCACGGCGGCGACGTCACCGCCGCCCTCGCCGGCGCCTCCTGACGCGAAGGGACATCATGCACCGGTACATCGCCTGGAACGGCGCCGCGCCGACCACCGCGGCCCTGGCATCGGTCACCACCGGCACGTCCATCAAATCGATGCTGCAGCTGGCCACCCCGTCGACCCGGCAGATCTGGATCGAGGAGTGGGGCTTCACCGCCGACGACCCGCCCGGCGCCGACGCGGTGTTCGAGCTGATCCAGACCGACGTCGCAGCGACCGTGACAGCGCATGTGGCCAGCGGCCTGGTCCCGCTGGATCCGAACCTGCCCGCGTCCCTGCTCACTCTGGGCGTCGCGGCGACCGGATACACCGCCAGCGCTGAGGGCACCACGACCGCCTCCCGGTCGCTGGACAACGTCTCCGTGTCGTCGGTCAGTGCCGAGGCGGCTCCGTTCCTCACCTACCGCAGGCAGTTCGACGTGTGGCCCGCCATCCCGGTCTCGAAGTTTCTGCGTGTACGGGCAACCACGCCAACCACGGCGGTCGACCTGCGCTGCTGGATCGTCTGGCATGAGTGATGTCGCGGCGATCCGGCTGTTCCCGCGGCAGAGCCTGCGCCGGGATGGACCGGCCGCCGCGTTCACCGGCGGGGTGCCGCTGCTGTCCGCCGCCCGGCTGCTCGTCGAGGCCGCGTTCGGCGCCAACCTGAGGGCCGACATCACCACCTGGTCCTGGACCGACATCGCCGGCGACGTCCGCCAGGCCAACCGCCGCGGCATTCTCGTCACCCAGGGCCGCGGCGACGAAACCTCCCAGGCCTCGCCGGCCGGGTGCACGTTCGAGCTGGACAACAGCACCGGCAACTACAGCACCGGCAACCCCGGCAGCGTCTACTGGCCCAACGTCAAACGCAACACCCCCATCCGGGTCTCCATCGACCCGGGCACCGGCCGGCCGATCCTGCGCTTCCAGGGCTACGCCGACGGGTGGACCCCGGGCTGGGACGCCTCGGCGAATCTGGCCATCGTCAGGCTGTCCGCGTCGGGCATCCTGCGCCGGCTGCAACAGGGCAAGACCCCGCTCAAATCGCCGCTGTACCGGGCGATCAGCAGGGCGACACCGGCGCCGGTGGCGTGGTGGTCGCTGGAGGACGGGTCCCTGGTGACCGCACCGACCGCCGTGATCGGCACCCCGATGGTCGCCGCTCCCGCGTCGGTGTTCTCCCACCTGGACACCGGCACCGTGTCCGGTTCGGTCGCCGGACCGCCAGGCGGGGCAACGGCCGCCGACATGTCCAAGGGCGGCCAGCTCACCGGCTACGTGTCCGGCACCTCTGGCACCTCGTGGCGGCTGGGGATCGCGTTCCAGTACAAGGAACCGGTCAAGGCCACCGAGTCCAGCAACGTGGTCACCATCGCCACCGTCGACGCGGCCGGCAACCCCGGCTGGTGGCGCTTCAGCGCCGCACCGTCCGGGGCGAACAACTGGGCATGGGAGTTCGGCATCGAAGGCGTGTCCACCACCCTCGACGACGGCACCCCGGCCCTCGACGACGGCAACTGGCACTGGCTGGAGATCCAGGTCCAGAACGGTGCTGGCACCAACGCCACCTACACCCTGTCCATCGACGGCGTGGTGCGGGCGTCGGGCACCGACAGGGGGTTCATCAAGGCCGGGACGCTGACCCGGGTTCTCGTGGCCGATTCCGGCGACCTGGACGCCGCCTCACACCTGGTGGTGTGGCCCACCAACGCCGCACTTTCGCAGAGCATCTACGACGCGTTCACCGGCTACGCCGGAGAGACCGTCACCGCGCGCCTGACCCGCCTGTGTGGCGAGGAAGACGTGCCGATCGCCATCACCGGTGCCTCCGACATCCTGATGGGCGCCCAGGGCACCGCAACGTTCCTCGCCCTGCTGCGCGAATGCGAGGCCACCGACCATGGCGTTCTGGCCGACGGGCTCGGCCCCGGCCTGCGGTACGTCACCCGGTCCGCCCGGTACAACCTGCCGGCCGCGCTGACCGCGGACATGAGCGCCGACCCCGCCGACATCAGCGCGCCGTTCGCCCCGGTCGACGACGACCAGCGCGACCGCAACCACTACCGGGTCGACCGCAAGAACGCCTCTTTTGTCGTGTTCGAGGACACCGACGGGCCGCTGGGCGCCGACGCCATCGGCACCTACGACTCCTCGGCCACCGTCAACACCCAAACCGACGACGTGCTCGACCAGCACGCCTCGTGGCTGGTGCGGCTCGGCACCGTCGAAGGGCTGCGGTACCCCAACCTGTTCCTCGACCTGGCCGTCCACCCCTCTTTGATCGCCGCCTGGCTGGCCGCCGGCGACAACACCCGAGCCGACGTCGTCAACATCACCGACCTCATGACGCAGCACCCACCCGGCGACGTGCAGCTGCTTATCGAGGGGTACCGGGAGATCCTGCCGTCGCAACTGGAGTGGCGGGTCGAAGCGAACTGCTCGCCCTACCAGCCCTGGCGGGTGCCGGTCATCGAAGGCGCCGGCGACACCGGCTGGCGTTTGGACTCCGGCGGGTCCACCCTGGCGGCCAACGTGCCGCCCGGCTCGACCAGCCTCAGCGTCGTGGTATCGGACGGGGTGCTGTGGTCCACCGTGGCCGGCGACTATCCCCGCGACATCGACGTGGGAGGCGTGCAGGTGACCGTCACCGCTGTGTCCGGGGCGGCGAGCCCGCAGACGTTCACCATCACCCCGGTCGCGTACCTGCTACCCGCCGGCGCGACGGTGAAGCTCTGGCGCGCCCCGGCGCTGGCCCTGTAAGGAGGAAGGTTCACAGATGCCGGCCGCCTTGCCCACCAACTGGCTGGTCAACCATCCTCCGACGGCCGCCGAGGCCGCGCAGGTCCTCGACGCGATCACCCGCATCACCAACATCGCGGTCATGTCGGCACTGTCGCCGACCGGGATCACCGCCTCCACCTCGGCCACCTACGTCGACATCGCCGGCACGTCCACACCGTGGAGCAAGCGCGCCGACGCCGCCGGTTCCAACGTGCTGGTCCTGTTGACCCTGCGCGGTTTCAGCTCCGTGGCCGGCAACCGCAACATGTTTGCGATCAAGATCGGCGCCACGGACTATGACGTCATCGTCGGTGACAGCAACCTGGCCAACGCCCACGAGACCTACGTGGGCTTCGCGGCGATTCCCAGTGTTGCCGCCGGTTCCTATACCCCGATCGTGAGGTTCAAGCGGGTGTCGGGCACCGGTGCGGTCACCGTCGGCGGCGGCGACACCGTCTCGTTCCTGATCGGGGAGCTGCCGCTGTGACCATCCACGGCTGGGACACGAGCCACTACGACGGTCGGTTGACCCGCGACCACATGGCCAAAGCCAGGGCCGAGGGCATCGCCTTCCTGCACAGCAAGGTCGGCGAAGGGCTCACCGACACCGAAGGCACCTACGACGACACCGCGCTGGCCGGCGCCCGGGACGCCGGCATCGAGTTCCTCGGCGCCTACTTCGTACCCCGCACGCTTGACTCGGCCGCGCAGGTGGACCTCTGGCGGCGGCAGCTGGACGCGGGCGAGCCGTGGCTATACGACTGGCCCGGCCGGTACGCGGTAGTCGACCTGGAGCGCTGGCCCTACGACAACGTGTCGGCCGGCAAGGGCATCGACTGCGCGAAGAGGCTGCGGGACCGGCTGGGGTGGCAGGTGCTGCTGTACGCCTCCCACGGCCAGTACGGCGACAGCCTGACCGGCTGGGATGGGCCGCTGATCAACGCGGACTACACCAGTCGCCCGGCGGCCGGGTTCGCCGCCATGTACCCCGGCGACGACTGGCAGCCCTGGCACGGCACCTGGCGGGGCGGCTGGGCCCCCTACTCCGGCCGCGAACCCACGTTCCTGCAGTACACCTCCAGCGCAACCATCGCCGGCCTGAGCACCTGCGACGCCAACGCCTACCGCGGCAGCCTCGCCCAGCTGCGCGCACTGATCACCCGAGGAGGCAGCGACACCATGCAGTGGGACGACCAGGGCGCCAAGGCCAAGAGCGGCCAGGCCACACCCGACCCGATCCTCGTCGACCTGTTCGCCGGCGAGCAGTCCGACAGCTCCCTGTACGTGCCCGGCGTCAAGACGTTCCGGCAGGCGCAGCTGCGGCGCATGGAGGACGGCATCACCGCCCTGAAGGCGGCCGCCGACGCCGACACCGTCCGGGACGCCGCCGCGCTCGCCGCGGTCCAGGCCCTGGCCGCCGGCGGCACCTCCCTGGACACCGCCGCGGTGGTCACCGCGGTCAACGGCGTCCGCGACGAGGCCCGCGCGGCGTACGCGGCGCTGCACGAGGAGAACACCTCGCTGCGCGCCGAGCTGGCCGCCGCCCACGCCGAACTCGCCCAGCTGCGCGCCGCCGCCGCGGCCGCCGCCCACGCCCAGGCCGACGCCCTGGGCGAGCAGGGCTGAGCCATGACGCTGTTCGACTCGCCGTGGGCGCAGCTCGGCGCGGTCGGCATCGTGTTCCTGCTGGTGCTGCTCATCGCCACCGGCCGGCTGATGCCTCGATCGACCGCCCAGGACCAGGTCGACCAGGCCAACGCCAACGCGAAGCTTTGGCAGGCCGCCGCCGAGGCCTCCGACAAGCGCGCCGACCTGTTCGGTGAGCAGCTCGGCGAGATCGTCGCGGCGATGCGGGCCGTGGAGGCGCTGGTGCGCACCTCTCCCGGGCGCGCGCCGTGACGTGGTGGCGGCCGTGGACGTGGTGGCCCAAGCCGCGGCGCCCGGCCAGCAGCGCCGGCGCGGCCGCGCGAGCTCAAGACGATGCGCGGGCCAAGCTGGAGGACGCCCGCGCCCAGTGGTCGGAGGTGCGTGAGGTGACCGACCGGTTCCAAGACGCAGTCGCCGCCGCGCTGGCCAGGCGGCACCGGTGACCGCGTCGCTGTTCGCCGGGTTCGTGGCCGCCCTGGTCATCGAAACGGCCGGCCTGGCCCTGTTCCTGGTCCTGTACCTGCGTGATTCGTCGTGGCACGACACGGCCGTCGGTCGGCACCTGGCCTACTACACCGCGGCGTTCCTCGCCGCCTACCTGCTGACGCTCACGTCGCTGTTCATCCGCCAGACGTGGCTGGTGGTGGCGATCCTCGTCTCCCACCTCGGGCTGATCGCGGTGATCTGGCAGCGGGTCTGGCTGGTCTGGCGCGCCACCAGGCGCTAGTGCGGCGCCCGCCACTCCCGCCGTAGCTGGTCCCAGGTCCGCCGGGTCTGGATCACCTCACGGAAGCCGACCGCCACCGCGGTCAGGATCCGCACGTGCTCGGCCGTCCACGGGTAGGGCTCCCGGCCCGGGCCCGGGTTCATCGGCACGTCGGAGTCGTCGAAGCGCTGCAGCGCGAGGTTCAACCTGCGCACCGCGCCCAGGTTGGCCACCCGGGCGTCGGTCAGCTGCCGGTCCCGGTTGCGCTCACCCACCCCCGCACCATACGAACACGTGTTCTAACAAGTCAAGGGAGGAGTCGAACATGGAGAAGGCCGCCCCGTGCCGGATGGTGCTGGTCACCGTCGACCCGCACTCCAACAACGGCGTCGACGTCGCCCCGGCGGTCATCGTTCGCGCCTGGTCCGACACCGAGGTCAACGTGCGGGTGCTGCGCGACGGGCCCGACGTGCCGTGGATGTGCTCGGTGCCGCTGTTCCAGACCCGCGAAGAACTCGAGGCCGAGCGGGACAAGCGTGCCGCCCGCTGGCGGCAGGTCAGCGACCAACCTGTCCCCCTGTTCCACGGCGCCTACTGGCCCCCGCGGGTCTGAAACGGGCGCGGACCGATGAAGATCTTCTATGACACCGAGTTCCTCGAGGACGGCCGCACCATCGAGCTGATCTCGATCGGCATGGTCGCCGACGACGGCCGCGAGCTGTACCTGGTCAACGAGGCGATCGCCACCGACCCGCGGCTGTACGACCGGATCTGCCGGGACGGGTGGCTGATGGCCAACGTGATCCCGCACCTGCCGATGGCGCCCCGCGCGGACTACCTGCCGGCGGTCGAGCTGCCCCGCTACGGCAAGTCCGGCCGGTTCGGCCTCGACCTGGACAGCCGGGAGGTCATGCCAATCCGGCAGATCCGCAACGAGGTCCGCCACTTCGTCCAGGACACCCCCGACGTCGAGCTGTGGGCCTGGTACGCCGCCTACGACCACGTCGCCCTCGCGCAGCTGTTCGGGCGGATGATCGACCTGCCCTTCGGGTTCCCCATGTGGACCAACGACCTGAAGCAGGAGTGCGTCCGCCTGGGTGACCCGCCGATGCCCGACACCGCCGGCGCCGAACACAACGCGCTGCACGACGCACGCTACAACGCCGCGATGTGGCGCGCCCTCGCCCAGGCCGCCCCGTGAGCCGCCGCGGCTGGTGGATCGGCGCCTTCCTGGCCGCCACCGCGACCGCGGTCGGCGCCGAGCTGGTCGCCGCGACCGACCACAGCCCGGACACGGTGCCGTGGACCGAGCTGCTCACCGACCTGCCGTGGTGGGTCACCATGCCGGCCGCGCTGCTGCTGGCGGTGTGGCTGCCGATCCACCTCGCGCTCCGGTACCGGCGCCGGCGCGCCGGTACCGCCCCGCAACCCCTGCGCCAGGGAGGCGTCATGCAACCAGCCCCGCCCACCCAGACCCGGCACCCCTGGCGGGCCACCGCCCGGACCGTGTTCGCCGCCGCCGTGGCGTTCGCCTCGCTCGCGCCGGTCGTGGCGGCCACCGCGCACGTCGACGCGGTACCCGCCGTCGTCCAGGTCCTGGCCGTCGCCGGCGCCATCACCCGCGTGCTGGCCATGCCGGCGGTGGACGGCTGGCTGCGCCGGTACCTGCCGTTGCTGGCCACCACCCCGGCACCGAAAGCGAGGCAGCGGTGAGGACCTTCCAGCTGCACCGCGACACCGACGTCACCGGCGTGTCCGGTACCGGCGTCGTCGCCGACGGGGTCGAGTTCCCCGACGGCACCGTGGTCGTGCACTGGCGCGGCGTGCACCGCTCGACCGTGATCTGGCCCAGCCTGGCCGACGTCGAGGCGGTCAACGGCCACGGCGGCGCCACCCGCATCGTCGTCCTCGGCCCAGACGGCAAGCCCGCCCGGCCGGCGCTGCGCCCGGCGCCGGACCTCGCGGCATGAACCGGCGGCCCGCCATGGACACCCCGGGGATCACCGTGCACAAACTGGCCATCATCGACGAGGCGCAGTGGTCGTTCCGCGAGCGCGAGCCGCGGTGGGGAGACGGCACGTGGGATCCGTTCCCCGCGTACCCCCACGACCTGGCCGTCGCCATCGAGGCCGCCGCGCACGTGCAGCGGTACTGCCCGCCGCTGTGGCACGTGGAGATGTACCTGGCCGACCGGGAGGAGACCGGCCGGTCCAACGGCTACAGCAACGTCAACCAGCCCCAGCACCGCAACGACGACGGGACCTGGGTCAAGGACCCGCCGGTCGGGCTGATCGTGCTGTCCGGCAAGCGGATCCCGCCGCACCCGGCCATGACCCGCTACCTGGTCGCCCACGAGTACGGCCACAACCTGGCCTGGATGCTCGGCCACGTCCGCGGCGCCAACCTGTACGACGACGACCTGATGCAGGACTATGCCGCGATGCGCGCCCTGCCCCCCGACGGCGTGCACCACGGCTCCGGCGGCCGCTGGCACGACTCGCTCCACGAGGTCTTCGCCTGCGATTTCCGCATCCACGTCGCCGGCGTCGAACCCGAGTTCTGGCCCCACCCCGGCATCGCCCGCCCCGAGCGGGTCGACCAGCTCGACGCCTGGTGGCAGCAGGCGCTGGCCGACCTCGACCACGCCCGGGCCGCCGCGGCGCTGTCCTGACCGCCCGCGAAATACCAGATATATAATTACGCACGTCAATGGCCCCGGTCTCCCGTGCGGGAGGCCGGGGCCATTTCCTCGCGTCCGCTACCGCGCAACTTCCAACGCGAGCGCCGGCACGCTTGCCCCGTTGACCCGATCCGGCAACGCCGGTTGCAGGTCGGCGCCGGCCCGGTACGCGGCGACCGCCCTCTCGACCCGCTCCGCCGACCAGCCCGTGCGGGCCCGGATCTGCCGCTGCACCGTCGGCAGCCGGTCGCCGTACAGCTCACGCAGCCGGGCCGCGTTCGCCACCGCCGCCGACCCGGCCGCCGGGCCCGGCCGCGGCACCCGGGCACCGGTCGGCTCCGGCCGGTCATCCTCGACCGGTGCGTCCGGGTCGGCCGGTTGCCCGGTCGGTTGGCCGGTCGGGTCGGTGGTTGACTGGTCGGTCGGGCGGTTTCCCAGCAGCCGACCAGGGTCCAGGTCCGTCGCAATCAGCGCGGTCAGACCCTCGTAGTCGGCCCGGGCCGCGAGCCGGCGGGCGATCTCGTCCAGGTCGTACACCGTCACCGCGATCCGCGCCGTGCTCCGGTCCATCCCCGCGGTCACCTTGCGCCGCAGCACCCGCGCGATCGCCGCCTGCCGCCGCTCGGTCCGCACCGCCTCCGCCGCCGCCTGCAGCGACCCGTATAGGCCCAGCTGCGGCCGCGCCCGGGCCAGCTCCCGGGCCCGGCGGGTCACCCACGGCCGGCGCAGCCAGCACCCCAGCGGGTAGGCCGGCGGTACCGCCGGCAGCTGCCCCGCCGCGCGCAGCTGGTCCCGGCGCCGGTCCCCCGCCTGGATCAGCCACACCCCGTACCCCAACGCGCTCATGCCAGCGAAGAACCCGCCCGCCAGATGGTCGGCGTGGCCCGCCCAGTTGAACGCCACCGCGAACACCGCCACCCCGGCCGACAGCACCCGGGCCGCCACCGCCCGCTCCCCCAGCCGTCGGCGGAAATCCGCCCGGGCCGCCAGCGCGATCCCACCCAGCTCCAGCGCCGCCACCGCCGGCAACGCGAACACCACCGGCCAGCCCAGCCACCCCACCGCCGCACCGGTCTGCCCCGCCAAAGCGGTCGCCGCGACCACCACGTAGAACACGCCACCCAACCAGTCCGCCACCCGACCACCCACCGGCCGGGCGGTCGGTGGGTGGTCGGTGCCGGGCGATGGTTGGTCGACGATCGGCCGGTATTCGGCGGCCGGCGGGAAAGCAGACATGGCCGGATCCTTCCTCACGGGGGGATGATCGCGTTCCTGGTGGATATCCACCATGCTAGCACGGGGTGGCTATCCACCCGCTACGGTCGTCGCATGACCACCGACCGCTCCGCCGACCGCCACACCAAACCCGGCCGGATCATCCGCCCCGACCCGCCCGACCTGTGGCAACGCCTCGGCGACAGGGTCGGCAACCGCCGGCGCTCCGAGATCATCTCCGCCCTACTGGTCTGGTACCTCGACGGCGGCGACCCACCCGAACGCCCATGGCTGCACCCACGAGCGACCCGTCGGCCTGGCTGATCATCCGGGTGACCCAACCGACACAACCCGTCACACTGTCCGGCGTGACGAACCCCAAGCCTCGCGTGCTCGTCCTGGCGTTGATCGCCATCACCGTCGCCGCGGCCCTCGTGTCGTGCGCGCAGCCGGACACCAAGACCGTCGGCGCGCGCCGCGACCGGCCAGCCTCACCCAGCCCGTCGATCGCGCCGCCTCCGCCCACCCCGACGCCTCCACCAAGGCCGGTCGGCCCGGTCTCCTTCGCGTCCGCCGCCGAGCTGGTCGCCGCGCTGAACAGCCATGGCCTGCCCTGCGGCCCGGCGGAGACGGTCGAGAACCCGACTTACGCGAAGACGATGATCGACTGCGGTCGCGAGGTGGTAGCCGCTACCTACGCCACGCACCAGCAGGCGGCAAACGCGTTCAAGAACCTGCTGACCTTCGCTGCCGGTACCGGTATCGAGATCCACATGGCGGTCGGTGTCAACTGGACGGTCAGCGGCGACGACCCGTCGTACGTGCAGCGGGTCGCGGAGACGTTCGGGGCGGAGTACCGAAGCGCCCGGGCCTGATTCTCAGGTGGCCGCGCCACCGGTCTGCTCAGCGGCCCGCCCGCTCCCGGACCGCCGCGCAGTTCCCCAGCTCAGGCTGACCCCGGGGGACCCCGGGGCCCGTGCGTGCGCCCTGCGGCACCGTGCGCGGTACCGTCCAAGAAGAGCGGGGCCGCCGGGTAGCAGCGGCGGGCCCGCACCCAGCCTGCTACCTGGGGGGTCTGCAAAATGGCGGACACGGCCGTCTCGATCGGCGAGCAGCTGCGCACCCTGCGCGGGCAGCGCGGTCTCACACAGGAAGCCCTCGCCGAACGGTCCGGAATCAGCGTCGACCTGATCAAGAAGCTTGAGCAGGGCCAGCGGGTATCCGCGCGCCTGACTACGCTCATCGCGTTGGCCAACGCCCTCGATGCCCCGCTGTCGCAGATGGTGGACCGCCGGCCGCGGCTGGACGGCGGCAGCGACCGCCTGGTCCTCGGGCTGCGCGACGCCGTGCTGTCGCCGCACCTGCTGCCCGGCTTCGACGCCGACGACGACGGTGAGGCCACTCCGGTCGACCAGCTTTGGAAGACCGTGCACCGCGCCTGGCGGCTCTACTGGGACGGCCACTTCGTCGACCTGGCCCGCATGCTGCCGGGCCTGCTCGCCGAGGCCCGGCAGGCGCAGCGCGAGGTCGGCGCCCCGGCGGCCGGGCCGCTGGCCCAGGCGTACCAGCTCGCGGCCGACCTGCTCGTGCACCTTGGCCGCGAAGACCTGGCCGCGTTGGGCGCCGAGCGCGGCATCGCCGCCGCCGCGGCCGGCGACGACGAGCTGCAATGGGCCAGCCTGCACGGCACCTACGCGTGGGCGCTGCTGATGCAGGCCCGGTACCGCGAGGCCGAGCAGGTGGCGATCCGGATCGCCGAGCGGATCGAGCCTCGGTTCAGCCAGGCGACACCGGAACACCTCGTCGTGTGGGGCGGTCTGGTCCTGTGGGCCATGGCGGCCGCGGTGGAGGGCGCCCAGGCCGACACGGCGGCGCAGTACATCTCGCTGTCGCGGGTCGGCGCCGCCCGGCTGGACCGCGACCGCCACGACTACGAGGTCAACTTCGGGCCGACGCAGGTGGCGATGCAGACGACGTACGCGTACGCGACGCTGGGCGAGCCGGACCGGGCGCTGGCCGCCGCCCGCGACGTGCGCCGCGAGGACCTGTTCACCATCTCCTACGGCCGTCACCTGCTCGACGTGGCTCAGGCGCACGTCGACCAGCGCCACGATGACGCCGCGGTCGAGGTGTTGCAGGAGGCGAAGACTCTGGCCCCGGTGTGGTTCCGGCACCAGCCGCCGGCCTCGTCGCTGGTCGGGCAGATCCGGGAGCGCAAGACGCGGCCCTCGGCCGCTCTGCGGGATCTCATCGCCGCGCTCGGCCCGGCGTAGGGGAGGACATGGCGTCCCCGCTGGCTCGGCGTAGGTGGCCGAACGGGTACAGCGCGTCCCTGTCGACGGCGTGACGTGCTGCCTACGTTCGGTTTCAGCACAGAGCGTCGGTCGGTGCCGTGAGGAGCCCGGCCGGCGTGACCGCACGGGGGACCGGGGTACGGCGACGCGAGGTGGGGCGGCGGGCCTGTGGCCGCTCCGCTCCGGGACCGCCGAAGGCTGAGCGCCGCCGTACCCCAAACGCACGGCGGCTCTTCGGGGAGCCGCCGCGGCAAGGACGCGCACGGCGGCCGGACCCGCACCGGCCGGATCGCCACCCGTGCCGGGAGCTTCTCCCCCCAGGAGGAACCGGCCGCCGTGCGCCCTCCCCCGACGGAAAGGGACGGACGGGCCATGAAGCGGTCGGTAGGCGCCGTGGCATCCGGTGACGGATGGGCGTGCGAGGCATACGGACCCGAAGCCGCGCAGGACGGCGCGCTGTGTTTCGTCGCCGAGCCGGGCCAGCGTCGCTGCGCCGACTCGCAGGAGTGCGCCCGCACCATGGACGCTGAGCGCAAGCGGGTATTCCGCAGGATCCAGGAGCTGTCTACCACGCAAGGTTCGGTGGGCGCGTACCTCGAGACGGTATTTACCAGCCCCGATCAGCTCCTCGGCGGCGGGCAGGGTTCGTGATGGTCGCCCACCACGAAGCCGACCCGCCAGAGGGCGACCCGCCGTTTCTCAGCGAGGAGCAGCTTCGCCACGCGGTCAAGGCGCTGGGGATCACCGACGAATCCGACACCTCGCGCAGCCGGGCGTACCTGCTGGGCGCGCTGCTCGCACTGGTGGAGACCGCCTGCTACCACGACCTGGACCGCGTCGACCTGCCCGTGGCGCACGACGGCTACCTGGGCGCGCTGCTGGCCCTGTCCGGGGAGGACCCGCAGGCCTGTGCCCGGGCCTGGGCGCTCGTGCTCAACGACCGGCTCAACCGCACCGCCGTGGACCTCAACGACGCCACCGACGGCAGCGGGCGCATGTTCATCGAGGTCGCCGGGCCGGCCATGCTCGCCGCCGCCAACCTGCTCAACGTGCTCAACCACACCGGCCTGACCGAGCAGGTCATGCGCGACACGATCGCCTACGCCGACGGCAACCTCAAGACCGCCCGGCGCAACCTCGGCCAGCTGCGGGAAACCCTTCGCAGGCAGGGCTTCCAGCTATGAGCCGGCCAATCCTGATCGTCGCGCTGTCGGGGGACGAGTTGCTCGCCACCGCGGCGCTCACGTCGGCGGCCGCCGACGAGTGGACCGTCGCGTTGGCCGGTGGCGACAGGCTGTCGGTCACCGGCCAGGCCAACGTCCAGACGTTGCTGGAGCAGCTGGGCACCGGCGACCGCCCGGGCGGCGAGAAGTACGAGCGGGACGACCCGGAGACCGGCGCTCCCCTTCCACCCGGCGTCGACGGCTTCGCCATCGGCGGCCGCCGACGAGCCGGCGAGGTTGCGAGGCACGCGCGACCCATCGCCAGCGCCGAACCGCCCACCGGCGGCAGGTGACATAGCCCCCGGCCGGGGCGTGCGGGCCAGCCACCCGCCGCCCCGGCCGGGCCCCTTTGCGTCTTGGCTCGCCCGTTCGGATACCCCCCTGATCGTCACAAGGCCAGATCGTCCGAGCGTTGGCCGGCAAATCCGTGGCGGTCCGGCCCTTACCCGGCCAGGAGCCGGATCGTTACGGTCGGACACGATCACACCCCCGGGGCTGGACGGGGCTTCACGCCTTCCGCGAAGAGGGGAGCTGCGCCGTGTCCACCGCGCCGCTGTGGATCGTGCTGCTGCTGGGCTTGCTTGCCGCCACTGCCACTGGCATCGCTGTCCAGCTGGGCCTGCACTGTTGGCAGGCGGCGCGCGATGTCGATCGGGATGCCGGGTCGCAGGCTCGGTACCGGGCGTTGCTCGAGAGGATCGAGCGGCTTGAACGTCCGGCCAAGCAGGAGGCGGAACCGCTGCCGCCCGGGGTGGCCGCGCGGATCTACGAGATGGGCCGCGAGGCCGGCCGGACCGAGCTCGAGATGGCTGCGGCCGAGTTCGGCATCCAGGTGCGCCGAGGCTCGCCCTTGCCGTCGGGATCGTAGCCGGGCGATGTGACCTGCGTCACACCATGCCCAGCGGACCAGCATTGCCCCGCGACCGTCCACAGTGGACGCGCCAGTCTCAGTTCCAGTCTCAGTTCTGGGGGGTCCGCACGAGTGCACACACGTACGAAACCGCAGGTCACGGACGTGTGCGGACCCCCCAGAACCCCCCTTTGCCGCACTGCTAATGCGGTTGGGGTCTTAAAGCCCCTCCCGGGTTCGAATCCCGGAGCCTCCGCGCACGAAGAGGGTATGTACACTGGCAAAGCGCTGCGCCCGTAGCTCAACGGATAGAGCATCTGACTACGGATCAGAAGGTTGGGGGTTCGAGTCCCTTCGGGCGCGCAACATCAAAAGGTAAGTGGCCTGCGGAAACACGGGCCAGGCACCTTTCAAGATCTATCCACTGTGGACTTGAGGTGCTCCTACGGTGCTCGCCGGTTTCGGAGCCGTTTGATCCGGAATTCGCGGCGACGTCCGGAGGACGGCCCACCGGTCCAGATCATGGTCTCAAAGTCGATGGCGACCCAAGAGGTCATGACCGGAAGCCTACGGGGAGCTACGTCGGGATCACCCTCGCCTGTCTGGCTCAATCTCAACCGGCCGCCGGGGACGCGGCACCCGGTACATCTGCGTGACGGGCGCCCGATAGTCGGGGATGCTGCCCGATGGCAACGGTTCGCCCGTGGAGGCTGCCGTTACTTGGCCGATTGCCTCGGTGGGCCCGGTCGGCGTGGCCGCAGGATCGGGTGGGCCGGGTCGGTGATGTCGTGTGCGGTTGTCTCGATCGCCATATTGAAAGCCCGTTGCGTGACTACCTGCTGCCGGCGGTTGCTGGCCGGTTTGGTGGTGTGCCGGTGAGGTGTGCCGGTGGTACGAGGCGGTAGCCGAGGCCGCGCACGGTGACGATGATGCGGGGGTTGTCGGCGGGGTCGCCGAGGCGGGCGCGGAGTCGTTTGATGTGGACGGTGATGGTGTTGGAGCTGTCGGTGTTGGGGCTGGGCCATACGGCGGCTTGGATTTGCTCGCGGGTGACGACGCGGTCGGCATGTGTCATGAAGAAGCGTAGGAGGTGGAATTCGCGTAGGGCCAGTCGGATTGGTTGGCCGTGGAGGTGGACTTCGAGGGTGGCGGGGTCGAGTTTGAGGGCGCCGGTTTCGATGGGTGGGTCGAGGGTGCCGACGGTTTCGGGGCGGATGGCGCGCAGGAACGGGATGATGTCATGGACCCGGTATGGCCGGGGTACGCATGCGGTGGCGCCGGCGGCCAGGACGGCGGCGGCGGCTTGACCGTCGGCGTCGCCGACGCCGACGAGGACGGGGATACCCGCGCGCAGGCTGAGTACGCGGACGACCTCGGTGCTGCTCATGGAGGGTAGTTCGGCGGCGACGATCACCGCGTCGGGGCGCAGGGTGCCGACCTGCAGGAGGGCGTCCGCGGCGTGGGTGTAGAGCTCGGTGTCGATATGGTGGGTGGCGAGCTGGTCGGCGAGGTCACCGGTGGCGTCGGGGTCGGCGTCGGCCACGATGAGCAGGAACCGGCCGCGCCCCAGGGCGCCTGCCGGCGTGGCGGTCGTGGGGAGCACGGGTGGGTTGTCCTGTTATCCGAAGCGGCCGGTGATGTAGTCCTCGGTGCGTTGCTGCGCCGGATTGGTGAAGATCTTGTGGGTGTCGTCGTATTCGACGAGCCGACCGTGGCGTACCCCGGCGTCGTCGACGTCGGCGGTGAAGAACGCGGTGCGGTGGGAGACCCGGGCCGCCTGCTGCATGTTGTGGGTGACGATGACGATGGTGTACTCCCTGGCCAGTTGCACCATCAGGTCCTCGATCTTGGTGGTGGCGATCGGGTCGAGGGCGGAGCAGGGTTCGTCCATGAGGATGACTTCCGGGCGTACGGCGATGGTGCGGGCAATGCACAGCCGCTGCTGCTGTCCGCCGGACAGGGCCAGGGCGGACTGCTTGAGCTTGTCTTTGACCTCGTCCCACAGGGCGGCGCGGTGCAGGGCATGTTCGACCAGGTCGTCCATGTCGGGCACGTTCATGCCGGTGACGCGTGGCCCGTAGGCGACGTTGTCGTAGATGGACTTGGGGAACGGGTTGGGTTTCTGGAAGACCATGCCGATCAGCCGGCGTACCTGGATCGGGTCGACCTGCCGGTCGTAGAGGTCCTGGCCGTGGTAGGCGACGCGGCCGGCGACCCGGGCGCCGGGGATGAGGTCGTTCATCCGGTTCAGGGACCGCAGGATGGTGGACTTGCCGCATCCGGACGGTCCGATCAGGGCGGTGATCTCGTGCTGGTTGACGGTGATGTCCACGCCGCGGACGGCCTCGTAGTCGCCGTAGAAGACGCTGACCCCGGACAGTTCCAGCACCGGGGCCTGGGTACGCCGGTCCTCGTCGGTGGCCGCCGGGCGCAGCCCGGCTCCGGTGGGTCGCACGTATTCCACGTTGGTACTGGTCACGTTCGTTCCTACTCTCGGTGGTGAATGGGGTTACCAGCGCTTCTGGAACTTGTTGCGGATGAAGATCGCGATGGAGTTCATGAGCAGCAGGATGACCAGCAGCAGCACGATCGACGCCGCGGCGAGTTCCTGGAATTCGGCCTGCGGTTCCTTGATCAGGTTGTAGATCTGGATGGGCAGGGTGGTGTAGGAGCTGAGCAGGCCGTCGGGGTTGAACCGGATGAAGGTGACCGCGCCGAGCAGGATCAGCGGGGCTGCCTCACCGATCGCGCGGGACACGGCGAGGATCGCACCGGTGGCCATGCCGGGTACCGCAGCGGGGAGCACCTGGCGGGAGATGGTCTGCCATTTGGTGGCACCCAAGGCGTAGGAGGCCTGCCGGATCGATTGGGGTACCGCCCGGATGGCTTCCCGGCTGGCGATGATGACGGTGGGCAGGACCAGCAGGGACAGCACGATCGCGGCGGTGATGACGGTGAAGCCCAGCCCGAGGACCCGGGCGATCAGGCCCAGGCCGAGGATGCCGAACACGATCGACGGCACCCCGGCGAGGTTCTGGATGTTCAGTTCCAGAAGCCGGTTGTACCAGCGGGTGTTGTCGGCGTACTCCTCCAGGTAGATCGCGGCGAGGATGCCGGTGGGCAGGCACATCAACGCGGTCAGCCCGATGACCCACAGGGTGCCGGTGATCGCTGATTGGACGCCGGCCTGCCCGGCACGGGACACCCGGCCGGTGGGCATGTTCTGCCACAGTCGGGCATCGAGCCGGTGCCAGCCCTTGTAGAGGGCGAAGGCGATCAACGCGACCAGGAAGCCGAACCCGACGAGCAGGCACAGCTGCAGCGCCAGCCGGAAGACGACCTCGCCGGGGCGGGAACGGCGCTGGGTCAGGGTGATAGCGGGGTCGGCGACCGCCTCGCGGGCGGCACCGGACGCGACGGGAGTGGTACTCACTCGTAGACCTCCCGGAATTTGCGCACCATCCGGATGGAGAACGCGTTGAGCAGGAAGGTGAACACGAACAGCGTCGCCCCGACGGCGAAGATGGTCAGGTAGTCCAGCGAGTCGACCGGTAGGTCGCCCTGGCCGGCCCCGGCGATGTAGGCGGTCATGGTCGCCGCGCCGGTGGTGGGGTCCCAGGGCATGCCGCCGGACTTCAGCCCGGCCGCGATGGTGACGATCATCGTCTCGCCCAGGGCGCGGGATATGCCGAGCACGACGGCGGCGACGATGCCCGACAAGGCGGCCGGTACCACCACCCTCGTGGAGACCTGCATCTTCGTCGAGGCCAGGGCGTAGGCGCCTGCACGAAGGCTGCGCGGCACGGCGGCCATCGCGTCCTCGGACAGGCTGGCCACGGTTGGGATGATCATCACGCCCATCGCGATCCCGGCGACCAGCAGGTTCTGGAACTCCGGCTTCTCCCCGAAGGGCCACCAGTCGCGCAGCAGCGGGTTGAGCGCCGTCAGGGCGAAGAAGCCGTACACGACGGTGGGCACCCCGGCGAGGATCTCCAGGATGGGTTTGAGCGCCTTGCGGGTACCGGAGTTGGCGTATTCGGACAGGTAGATCGCCGAGCCCAGGCCCAGCGGCACCGCGATGACGATCGCGATCAGCGTGACCCACAAGGTGGCCACCAGCAGCGGCAGCACCCCGTATTGCTTGTCGGCGAACAGCGGGGTCCACTGCGTCTCGGTGACGAACCGAACAAGGCTGATCTTGCTGAAGAACTCGATGGTCGGGAACAGCAGCGACCCGATGATCCCGATCGTGGTGACGATCGAGACGATCGCGGCGAGGACGAGCAGCGCCTCGATGACGCGTTCGGCGAGACGCCGGCGTCCCCGCCGCACCGTCGGTGCGGCGGGGACCGGCCGTTGCGGGGAGGCCAAGGTCACGGCTAGGCCTGCTTGAAGGCGTCGAACTCACTCTTGAGCTTGGTCTTCTGCTCGGCCGTGAGCGGGACGAACTTGGCCTCATTGACCACCTCGTCGATCTTTTCGATGTAGAAGTCGACGAAGTCACGCACGTAATCCTTCTTGGCCGCGGCGTCGCTGACGTAGATGAACAGCGGGCGAGCCAGCGGGCTGTACTTGCCTGACTGCGCGTCGGCCACACTGGGCGCTACGCAGCCGCCGCCCTTGCCGCCGTCGATCTGCACCGCGGTCAGCTTCGAGGAGTTCTCCTCGTAGTAGGTGAAACCGAAGTAACCCAGCCCACCCTTGGACCCGGCCACACCCTGCACCAGAATGTTGTCGTCCTCACTGGGGGTGTAGTCGCTGCGGCTGGCCTTCTCCTTGCCGTTGATCGCGGCGGTGAAGTAGTCGAAGGTACCCGAGTCGGTACCCGGGCCGAACAGCTTCAGCGGCTCGTTGGGGAAGCTCGGATCGACCGCGTTCCAGTCGTTGACCTTCGAACCGGGCTCCCAGATCTTCTTCAACTGAGCCACCGTCAGGCACTTGGCCCAGGTGTTCTCCTTGTTGACCACCAGGGTCAGCGCGTCGTTGGCCACGATCAGCTCGGTGTACTTGATGCCCTTGTCCGAGCACGCCTTCTTCTCCTCGGCCTTGATCGGCCGGGACGCGTCGGAGATGTCGGTCTCACCGTTGCAGAACTTCTTGAACCCACCGCCGGTGCCGGAGATACCGACCGTGACGTTGACGTTGGGCTGGTCGTCCTTGTAGATATCGGCGGCGGCCTTGCTCAGCGGGCCGACCGTGCTCGAACCGTCGACCTTGATGGCACCGGTGAACTGCTTCTTCGGGCTGGCATCACCGCCGGGGGTGTTGTTCTTCCCACCGCCACAGGCGCTCAGGCCCAGCGTCAGGACCGCGAGCCCGGCGAGAAGCGCTGCCGAACGGCCTCGCACTGACTTGATCACTATCGTCGCCTCTGCTTCGATGTCGGCCGGCACGGGGATGCCGGTGCGGCTGGATCGTCGTCGGTCGGTACCGCCGACCCCACCATCGAATGCGGGGGGGATGTGCGCCGAAGGACAGCAAAGTGAACCGAAGGTGAATAGCGGCATGCACTTGAGTACGCGGACATTACCGTTTAATGCCACCAGGTCGGCACTGCGCCCGGGGCAGGTCGTACCCGGACATCACGCCAGCCCGATCTCAGACTAGCCGATCAACGGTAGTCCAGCCGGGTATGCCCGGTGACCACGTAGACCACCTGGCCGGCGGCGCTGACCGCGTGGTCGGCGAAACGCTCGTAGAACCGGCCGAGCAACGCCGCGTCGACGGCCGCTTCCGTCCCGTACGGCCACCGTTGCACCAGCAACGCGAACAGCTGGCGTTGCAGCGCGTCCATCTCGTCGTCGTCCAGCCCTAGCTGAGCGGCGTCCAACTGATCATGGCCGGCCAGCACCGCGGTGGTCTTGACCCCCATCCGGTCCGCCGCGGTGGCCATCTGCGCCACCACCCCGGCGATCACCGGCGGCACCGCGCTCACCGGATACCGCCGCAACGCGATCTTAGCGACGTGCGCGGCGAGGTCACCCATCCGCTCCAGGTCCCCAGCCACCCGGATCGAAGCCAGCACCAGCCGCAGATCCGAGGCGACCGGCTGCTGGCGCACCAGGATCGTCCCGGCCAGCTCTTCCACCTCGGCCCGGAGCCGGTCGATCGTGATATCCCCACACACCACCGCCTGCGCGGCGGGGGAATCGACGGTCAGCAGAGCCTGGCTGGCTGACCGCACGGCCAACGTAGCCGCCTGCGCCATCGCCACGAGAAGGTCCGTCAGCTCCCCCAGCTGTCCCTGGTACGCCTCTCTGGGCACCCCACCGTCACCGCCGCCCCATCCCGCCGCCCACGGGCAACGCCGGACCATCCCACGGCCGAACCGGGCCCGATCGCGTAGCTCCATGTATCCGTGAAACCGAACAGACCTACCTGGAATTGTGCCTCGCCAGCGTAGTCGGCGGTATCCGCAGCCGGGTGAACGTCGCCCTCCTGCGGATAACGGATCAGCTTCACCGAAACCCACACCTGGCCGCCGGTGTGGCCGCGTCCCCTTGACCCCGCAAGAATGTCCAGTCAACAGGCCCCGATAGGAGGTGCACCGCTGATGGATCTCACGCTCGTCGCTGTTGTGGGGCTGGCGCTGTTCTTCGACTTCACCAACGGATTTCACGACGCCGCCAACGCGATCGCCACCACCGTGTCGACTCGGGCATTGACCCCGCGGACGGCGGTGTTGATGGCCGGCGTGTTGAACTTCGCCGGCGCGTTCATCTCGATCAAGGTCGCGACGACGGTCGGGAAAGGCATCGTCGACCCGCACGTGGTCACCATCAACGTCGTGCTCGCCGGGGTCGTCGGTGCGATCGTGTGGAACCTGGTCACCTGGGCTCTGGGCCTGCCCAGCAGTTCCAGCCATGCCCTCATCGGCGGGGTCGCCGGTGCCGGCATCGCCGCCGGCGGCTTCGCCGCGGTGCAGTGGGCCGGCGTGACCGAGAAGATCCTGTTGCCGTCGCTGATATCGATCTTCGCCGGCATCGCCGTCGCCGGGCTGCTCGTGTTCACGATCATGTGGGTCCTCCGCAGGGCCCACCCCGGACCGGTGAACCGGACCTTCCGCCGGCTGCAGATCCTGTCCGCCGCGTTCGTGGCGATCACCCACGGCACCAACGACGCGCAGAAGACCATGGGGGTCATCGCACTGGCCCTGGTCGCGGCCAACCCCGGCAGGGCGTTCCACGTGCCGCTGTGGGTCATCGTGTCCGCCGCGTTGGCCATCGCCGCCGGCACCTACGCCGGCGGTTGGCGCATCATCCGCACATTGGGCCGACGGGTCACCCACCTGGATCCCTATCAGGGCTTCGCCGCAGAGACCGCCACCGCCGCAATCCTCTACACCACCGCACACTTCGGCTTCCCGGTCTCCACCACCCACACCATCAGCGGCGCGGTGCTCGGCGCCGGCGCCGCCCGCAAGTTCTCCGCCGTGCGTTGGGGCATCGTACGCAGCATCCTCGCCGCGTGGCTGTTCACCCTCCCCGCCGCCGGCCTGGTCGCCGCCGCGATGTTCGCGCTGACCCGCATCCCCGGCGGCAGCGTCGTGGTGTTCGCCATCGCCGTGCTGTTCTCCGCCACGGTCTTCTTCCTGGCCCGTACCCGCGCACAGGTCACACCCCCCAGAGCCGCCGAACAGGTGCACCCCGCCGTCCCACCCGCCGCCTAGGAGCAGCCGTGACCCCAGCCATCCCCGACGGCATCGGCTGCCTGCTCGGATGCTGCCAGCCACTACCGCACCCGAGGCGACGCCGAGCATCACCCAAGGTTCCTGCCCGCGAGTAGGCGGCCAGGCGTTTTGACGTAGTCCACGCTCCGCATGAGGATGTCACCGTGACCAGTGACGATCTGAAGGCGCGGGCGCAGGCCCTCCGGGCCGCGGGTAGCACACCCAAGCAGATCGCCCGCACGCTGGGAATCCCCCGGTCCAAGGCCGTATCTCTGCTGCACGGCGGTGCAAGCCCGCGGCCGGATCGCGGCACCACACCGGAGACGCCTCATCGGTTGCTGGGTCACCCGGCAGTGGAGCAACGGATTGACCATCGCCAACCGGCCGCCGGACTGGATCGACGATGACGACCTTCCTCCGCTTGCCATGGGTGCTGGACTTCCCAGCGTCGCCGTCGTCCGTGAACACAACGAGCGCGAGGTCAGCGTCTGCGGATACCTGGTGGACACCTACTGCCAGGGTGTCAAGAACGCTGTTCCCCCAAGCATGATCGACCGACGTGACCTCACCACGTTTCTCGCCGACTTCTTCAGCGCCTACGGGGGTGGGCAGCTACCCACCCCCGTCGAACTCGCCCAGAACCTGGTGCTCGGCGCCGTCGACTACGCCCACACCCTGGGCTTCGACCCCCACCGCGATTTCTACCTCGCAAAACCGCACCTCGGCGACTGGCAGCCACCCAGCCGAATCCGATTCGGACTCAACGGCAAGCCCTACTTCCAGCAAGGACCCTACGACAACCCCACCCGTGTCAGGCGCACCCTCGACAGGTCGGTAGGACCCGGAAACTACCACTTCGCAACCCTCGTCACCGCCGACAGTGATCTGTGACGACCCCGACGGCACCTCAACCGCTAACCCCACCCAGCCGTCATCGATCACCATCTAAATGACGTTCCCGGGCTGGAGTATTCGGCACGGCATAGCGAGCATGTGTTCACCGAGGCCCGGACGTGCTGGGTCGGGCGCGGGTGCATCCGGTAGCCCGGCGGCGTGGATCGGAAACGGCGTGTGCACGCCGTGCTCGGCAAGGGCGCGGAGCAGGCCGGGAGCGAGTCCGACGCCGGCGAAGCCGGTCGTGGCGGCCTGGTTGCGGGTACGGCCCTGGTCGCCGGCCGCGGCTGGCGCCCCTCCACCGGTTACGGGTGGGCTTCCCCGAAGACGACGCGCGTCGCGGAAGGCCCGGGCCAACGAGGCCGGCGAGTCCAGGAAAGGGACCGGAGTGGACACGAGTCGGCACCGCGGGCGAACCCCGCGGTGCCGATGCGCATGTGCCTAGATGGGGCGGATGTTGGCCGCCTGCGGGCCCTTCGCCCCTTGCGTGATGTCGAACTCCACGCGCTGGTTGTCCTCCAGGCTGCGGAAGCCGTTGGCCGCGATCGCGGAGAAGTGCGCGAAGACGTCCTTGCCGCCGTCGTCCGGCGTGATGAAGCCGAAACCCTTGTCGGCGTTGAACCATTTGACCGTACCGGTGGCCATCGTTCTCCCTTGTGAGACCGGTGTCGGAGACCGCACCGTGCGGCCCCCGGTCGCGGCGATGATCACCTATCCGAGAAGGCCTCGACAAACCAAAGCGCCTGGGTCAGACAGCCTCAGGCGCTCAGGGTACTGGGAACCACAACTGCAACCCGTCGACACTAGCACACCGCGGATGTCCACGCTGGGGGAGGGCGAGCGGCATATCCGGGTACGCTTGCCGCACGGTTGCCCGAGACCCCGGTGACGTGTCCGTCCGTCGATCGCCGGGAGGCAGCCTTGAGCACCGCCATAGTCACCGCCGCCCCACCACGTGGCCAGCCGCGCCGGTCCGGCACCGATTACGCCGAACTCATGGTCCGGGTGCGCGCCGCCGGACTACTCTACCGCCGCCCCGGCTACTACGCGGTACGCATCGCCGTCACGGTGATCCTGTACGCCGCGGGGTGGGTGGCGTTCGTCCTCATCGGAGATTCGTGGTGGCAGCTGGCGACCGCCGCGTTCCTGGCGGTGGCCTTCACCCAGACCGGGTTCCTCGGCCACGACGCCGGCCACCGGCAGATCTTCCGGTCGCGCCGCGCCAACGACCTGACCGGGCTGTTGCTGGGCAACCTCGGCATCGGGATGGCCTTCGGCTGGTGGAACGACAAGCACCGTCGCCATCATGCCCACCCCAATACCGACGGCCTCGACCCCGACCTCACCGGGGAGAGCATCGTTTGGACCACCGGCCAGGCCGCCGGGCGGCGTGGGATCGGCCGGTTCATCGCGCGCCACCAGGGGTTCCTGTTCTTCCCGATGCTGCTGCTGGAGGCGCTGGCGCTGCACGTGGCCAGTGTCCAGGCCCTGCTGCGCCCGGGCTACCGGAACCGGGTGCCGGAGGGACTGCTGCTGGGCTTGCACGCGGTGGCCTACCTCGGCGTAGTCCTGCTGGTGCTCTCACCGCTGCACGCGCTGGTGTTCGTCGTCGTTCAGCAGGGCCTGTTCGGTGTGTACCTGGGCTGCTCGTTCGCCCCCAACCACAAGGGCATGCCGATCCTGTCCGCGGACGACGACAGCGACTTCCTGCGCCGACAGGTGCTGACCTCCCGCAACGTGCACGGCGGGCGGCTGGTGGACGTCCTGCTCGGCGGGCTGAACTACCAGATCGAACACCACCTGTTCCCGAGCATGCCGCGCCCGTCGCTGCGGCGGGCGCAGCCGACGATCCGCGCGTACTGCCGGGAGCTCGGCCTGCCCTATGTGGACAGCAGCTTTTTCGGCTCGTACCGGCAGGCGCTGCGCTACCTGCACCGCGTCGGCCGTAGCCCGGGTCGAGCCCACGATGGGCTATGAGCGCGCCATCCGCGTCTGGGCCTCGGTGAGCCGGCAGGCACCGGGAAGGACCCTTCGAGCACGGACGTCTGCGCTGCGGCCGTCGCCGACATCGGGGTGGACGGCATCGGTCTGAGCATCATGCTCAGCGCTTCCGCCGGCGTCGAGACCGCGTTCGCCCGGCTACGCGCGTTCGCCTACGCCAATGACCAGCCGCTGAGCCAGGTGGCCGCCGCCGTCATCGCCCAGCGGATCCGCTTCCACCCCGACCTGCAGCCGGACGCCGGCGCCTCGGCCGGTTAACGTGGAGCGGTGATCAGGCACTCGGCCGACATCGCGACCATCGGGCTGCTGCAGGAACGCGCCATCCGACGCCGCGAGACCCTCGCCGAACAACTACCGACCGCGCTCGCCAGCCGGGTACTCATCGAACGAGCCAAAGGCATCATCGCCGAACGCCACCACATTGACACCGACCAGGCGTTCTCCCTCCTGCGCCGCGCCGCCCGCAGCCGCAACCACCGCCTGTCCGACCTCGCGACCGCCATCGTGACCGGCGCCGAACAGCTGTGAGCCCGTACCGGCCCCGGTCGCCCCATCGAGCGGGACTGAGGGTGACCACGCGCAACGCACGATTCCAGCAGTGGGCGGCGCTGCTCGGCAACCGCACCAAGCGCCAGCGCAGCGGTGAGTTCCTGGTGCAGGGGGTACGGCCGATCACCATGGCGGCACGGCACGGCTGGCGAATCCGGGCGCTGCTGTACGACGCCGAGGCGGTGCTGTCGGGCTGGGCCCGGCAGATGCTCGACTCGGTGGATACGACGGCGGTCGCCGTGGCGGCGCACCTGATGCACGAACTGGGTGGCAAGGTCGACGAGACCCCGGAGCTGCTTGCCGTCGTGGAGGTGCCCGACGACGATCTCGCCCGCATCCCCGCCGGCGGCACCCTGCTGACCGTCGTCTTCGACCGTCCCACGAACCCGGGGAACATCGGCACCCTGATCCGGTCGGCCGACGCCTTCGGCGCCTGCGGGGTCATCATCACCGGCCACGCGGCCGACGTGTACGACCCGAAGTCGGTACGGGCGAGCACCGGCTCGCTGTTCTGCGTGCCGGTGGTGCGGGTGCCGTCGCACCGGCCCGTCCTCGACTGGATCGACGGCCTTCGCCGCGACGGCCTGGACGTACGGCTGGTCGGGGCAGACGAGAGCGGCGCTGTCGATGTCGACCGCTGCGATTTGACGCTACCGACCGTCGTGCTCGTCGGAAACGAGACGACGGGACTGAGCGCGGCGTGGCGTGACGCCTGCGACCGCCTGGTCAGGATTCCCATGGTGGGGAGCGCGAGTTCACTCAACGCCGCCACCGCGGCGTCGATCCTGCTGTATGAGTCGACGCGCCAGCGGGCCACGCACGACGGGGCTTAGGTGACCGGGGTCGGCTTGGGTTCGGGCTCGCGGCCGGTGTCCTCGGGTACCTCCTCCGGCGGCGTGCCGGTGGCCTCCTCGTCCAGCATGGTGGCCTCGTCAAACGGCAGCTCTCCGCTGAACACCCGCTTGGCCTGCTCGCTGTCGAACTCGCCGGTCCATTTGCCGACGAGGACGGTGGCGACGGCGTTGCCGGCGAAGTTGGTCAGTGCCCGGGCCTCGGACATGAACCGGTCGATGCCGACGATCAGCCCGACGCCCTCGACCAGCTCCGGGCGGTGTGCCTGCAGCCCGCCGGCGAGCACGGCCAGGCCGGCGCCGGTGACCCCGGCCGCGCCCTTCGAGGCAATGATCATGAACACGAGAAGCGAGATCTGCTGACCGATGGACAGCGGCTTGCCGAGCGCGTCGGCGATGAACAGCGAGGCCATCGTCAGGTAGATGGCGGTGCCGTCGAGGTTGAAGGAGTACCCGGTCGGCACCGTGATGCCCACGACCGACCGCGAGATGCCCAGGTGCTCCATCTTCGCGATCAGGCGGGCAGCGCGACCTCCGACGAGGACGTGGACAGGATGAGCAGGAACTCCCGGCCCAGGTAACGCAGCAGCGAGAAGATGCTCATCCCGCCGGCGAAGCGCAACAGCAGGCCCAGGACCACCAAAACGAAGATCAGGCAGGTGAGGTAGAAGCCGGCCATGATCTGCCCCAGGCTGACCAGAGCCTTCCAGCCGGTCTCCCCGACCACCGCCGCGATCGCCCCGAACGCGCCGATCGGCGCCAGCCACATGACCATGGCAAGGACCCGGAAGACGAGCCGCTCGAAGTGCTTGATCGCGGCCAGGACGGCCTCCCCCGAGCGGCCGATGGACTGCACCGCGAAGCCGACGAGCAGGGCCAGGAACAGGGTCTGCAGGATGGCGCCCGAGGTGAGCGAGGACAGCAGGGTCGTCGGGATGATGCTGAGTAGGAAGTCGACCGTACTCGTACCGCCCGAGGCCGCCTTGGTCCCGGCCGTCCGCGCCGCCGAGCTGAGCTCCAGGCCAGCCCCGGGGTGCAGCAGGTTGCCGACGATGAGGCCGATCGCCAGGGCGAACGTGGACATCACCAGGAAGTAAAGCAGCGCGAGGCCGCCGACCTTGCCGACGCGCGCCGCCTGGCGGATCGAACCGACGCCCAGCACGATCGTGCAGAAGATGATCGGGCTGATCATCATGCGGATCAGGTTGATGAACCCGGTGCCGAGGGGCTTGAGCTTGACGGCGACGCCCGGTGCGGCGAAGCCGACGATGATGCCGAGGATCACCGCCACGATGACGGCTATGTAGAGCAGATGGGTGCGGTCCCGGCGGCGCTCGGGCGCGACCGGCCGGGTAGGGGCGGCGGCTGACACGGGTCCTCCTGGGGGTGGGAGGTTATTGAGCAGCTTCAGTCACCGTAAGCCCGTGTGGTGGTCTTGCATAAGGGAGCGGTCACGGCGACCAGCCGGCGGTGTCGCGGGCCGGACCCGGCGTCCGGCGCCGCCGCGGCCACCGCACACCCCACGGCCGGCCGGACGGGAGCGGGCGGCCGGCGCTCGCGGCCGCGAGCAGCTCGGCCAGATGCACCGCGCGGACCGGGCTGCGGCGCCGCCGGAGTCCCTGGTCGAGCTGGCGCAGGCAGCCCGGGTTGACCGCCGCCACGTAGTCGACCCCGGCCGCTTCGAGCGCGTCGAGCTTGGGGTCGAGGATGCGGCGGCTGTCGCGGGGGCGCAGCAACGAGTAGCTGCCGGCCGAGCCGCAGCACGAGCTGTCGCCCGGTACCGGGACGAAGTCAGCCACCGCGGCGATCAGCGCCCGCGGCTCGCGGTGGACCCCGAGGCCGTTGCGCAGGTGGCAGGAGTCCTGCAGGGCGACCCGGGCGCGCCGGCCGGCGACGCGCAGCTCGCCGACCGGAGCCGCGCCGGTTTCGGCCAGGTACTGGCTGAGCTCCCGGACCCGCTCCCGCCCCAGCACCCCGGCGAGGTGGGCGACGCACCCACCGGCCGTGGTCACGATCGTTCCGGGTAGCTGTCCGCCGAGGCGGCGGGCCATCTCCCGGCCCTGGGCCGACTCGCCGTTGTGCGCGTGCAGCGCCCCGCAGCAGCCCTGGTTCGGCGGTGCGGCCAGGCCCGGCAGGAGCCGGCGGGCGGCCCGGCTCACCCGGGGGAACAGCATCCGCTCGAAACACCCCAACATCAGGTACCCGTCTCCGCCGCGCCGGCCCCCGCGCGCATGCCGGCGGGGCAGGCCCATCGCCCGCACGAAGACGGTGCGCGACACGGCGGCCATCAGTAGCCGGGACAGCAGCGGCCGGTGCCGGCCTTGCCACAGCCGGTCCCGCCAGGTCTCCAGCAGCTCGCCGTATCGCACCCCGGCCGGGCAGACCGGTTCGCAGGCGCGGCATCCCAGGCAGAACGACGACTCCTCGCGCAGCCGCGGATCGTCCTCGGGCAACCGGCCGTACTCCAGGGCGCGCATCAGGGTGATCCGGCCGCGCGGGGAGGAGCCCTCGTCGGTAGACAGCGCATAGGTCGGGCAGGCGGGCAGGCAGAAGCCGCACGAGATGCACCGGTCCAGCAGTTCCGGCTCGAAGATCCCCCGCGAGTGCTCGGCGGTGGTCATGTGTCGCCGCCCGCGGCCGGCCGGGAGCGAGGGAGCGCAGCGACCGAGTCGGACGGCCGGGCACAGGGCGGCCGGCAAGGCACATGACCCGCGCGAGCGCAGCGAGCGCCAGCTAGCTCTGTCATGAGCCCAGCTTTCCCGGGTTGAGGATGCCCGCCGGGTCGAACGCGCGCTTGATCCGCCGCAGCAGTGCCACGTGGTCGGCGCCGAGGCGGGCTTCGAGGTACGGCAGCTTCGCGGCGCCGACCCCGTGCTCCCCGGTGATCGTGCCGCCCATCTCGATGGCGGCGGTGAAGATGTCGGCGAACGCCTTGTGCGCCCGGTCGATCGAGGCCGCGTCGTGCTGGTCGACCACGCACGTCGGGTGCAGGTTACCGTCGCCCGCGTGCCCGAACGTCGCGATCATCACGGCGTGCCGTTCGGCGATCTCGTTGATCCGGTCGACCATCTCGGCCAGGCGCGGCCGGGGTACCGTCGCGTCCTCCAGGATGGTCATCGAGCCCAGCCGCGACAGCGCCGGCAGCGTGGCGCGGCGCGCGGTGAGCAGCGCCTCGGACCGCTCCGGGGTGTCGGCGAGCGTCACCTCGATCGCGCCGTTGGCCGCGCACAGCTCGCCGATGCGGATGAGGTGGCGGTCCACCGTGTCCGGTGCCCCGTCGTCGCCGAAGAGCAGCAGCGCCCCGGCGTCGCGGCGCAGGCCGAGCCGGGCGTACTCCTCGACCGCGCCGATGCACCGGGCGTCGAGGAACTCCAGCGTGGCCGGCACGATCCCGTCGGCGATCACCGCGGCCACGGCCCGGCCGGCGGCCGCGAGATCCGGGAAGTACGCCAGGCCGGTGTTGGTGGTCTCCGGCATCGGCACCAGGGCGACGGTGACCTCGGTGATCACCGCCAGGGTGCCCTCGGAGCCGGTGACCAGCCGGGTCAGGTCGTAGCCGGCGACGTCCTTCCAGAGCCGCCCACCGGTGCGGATGATCTCGCCGGTGGGCAGGACCGCCTCCACCCCGAGCACGTAGTTGCGCGTCACCCCGTACTTCAGGCCGCGCAGCCCACCGGCGCAGGTGGCCACGTTGCCGCCGATGGTGGACACCGTGCGGCTGCCGGGGTCGGGTGGGTACAGCAGCCCTTTCGCGGCCACCACGTCGGACAGCGCGGCGGTGGGCACACCGGTCTCCGCGCGGGCGAGCAGCTCCTCGGGGTTGACCTCCAGGATGCGGTCCATGCGGGTCAGCACGAGCACGATCCCGCCGGTCAGCGGTACCGTCCCCGCGCACAGGTTGGTCCCGGCCCCGCGCGGTACCACCGGGATGCGCCGCCCGGTGGCCAGCCGCAGGACGGCCGCGACCTCCGCGGTGGTCCGCGGCCAGACGATCACGTCGGGTACCGCCCGGAAGGCCGGCGTGGCGTCGCGGGCGTAGGGCTCGACATCGCCACGCCCGTGCCGGACATACTCGGCCCCGACGATCGCGCGGAGCTCGGTCACCACATCGCGGTCCACGCTCACGGCTCACCACCCGTCGGGTACGGCGCTCCCCCAGGTATAGGCCGCCGCACCGCATATCGCAATCGGTCCTGGCCAGCGCCGAGGAGTGGGCCGGATCGCAAATATGCAGGAAACGTATCCGGCGGAGGTACGGAGCCTGTACCGGACTGGGTTGTCCGCTAACGTCCGGTCGCTCAGGCTTGACGAATCAGGCCGTATGGCCCCGTATGGCCGGAGAGGAGCAAACGTGACCACATTGTTGACATTGGAGCCCCGGACGGCGGGCGACGAGGTGGTCGAGCCGGTCCTGGGCTTCCAGGACGGCTACTACGCCGAGCAGGACCGCACCCGCTGTACCGGGTGCTGCCTGAGCGGCACGCTCGTCGACGTCGCCACGCACTCGTGGACCCAGTGATCCAGTAACTCCATCAGGCACCGGACGTAAAGGGGGCGTTCGACATGGCCGGTACCGAGCTCGACGAGCATGTCGAACGCACCGTCCGGGAGCAGGCCGCACCCGGCACGACGGCGGGGAGCGCTACCGGCAGGCCGCCGCGGCGGCCGGTACCACCCGGCATCCGGTGTTCATCGCCGACGATCCCGAGGACAACAGCGCCTTGTGGGCGTTCGGCGCTGGCCGGGACGCGTCACCGGTAGGGTGATCGCATGGGGGACGATCGACTGGACCGGGCCAAGGAGCTCTACGAGCGGGCCGTCTTCGGCGGTGAGACCGAGGCGCTCGCGGTCGCGCAGGACGAGCTGGACGCGGTCGAGGCCGAACTCGCGCTCGCGCGCGGTCGGGTGCTGCACGCCCGGTTCCTCGCCGACCGCGAGGAGAACCCCGAGGAGCTGGTCCTGTTCGAACGCGCCGCCGACCTGTACCGGCAGCGCGGCGACGCGCGCGGGGAGGCGGAGGCGTGCTTCTGGGTGGGGTGCTTCCACCAAGTGGTACGCGGGGACGGCGCCGCCGCGCTGCCGCCGCTGGAACGCTCGTACGCGCTCGCGCAGTCGGTGGACGATGGGCTCATCGCCTCCTACGCCGTGCGCCATCTCGGCTTCCACGCGATGGAGCAGGGTCAGCTCGACCTTGCCCGGCAACGGTTCGAGGAGTCCTTGCGGCTGCGCCGGGAGGCGGGCTTCCGGCCCGGGATCGCCGCCGCGTTGCTCGCCCTCGCCGAACTGTCCGCACACGCCGGTTCGCCGGACCAGGCCCGGACACTGCTCGCCGAGGCGGCCACCGAGGCCGAAGAGAGCGGGGCCCGGGGGATCCTGCGCTGGATCGAGGCCGCCCGCGCGGAACTCACCACAGTGGACTGAGCCGACTCATCCGGTGTCCACCTCCCGCACGAGAGTCGCCAGCGTCGGGACCAGGTCACGGAAACCGTTGCGCAGCGCGGCACGGGCCGATTCGTCGAGGCCTTCCACGTCGGTGACTTTCCCGTCGGCCACACTGACCCGGAAGAGACCGTAGAGTGGCCGTTCCCCACAACGGGAGTCCAGCACGAAGGAGTACCGGGCCGGCTCCCGCCACCCGGCCGCGGAGCTGGCGGCTCCGGCGGAGTGGGTCGCGAGCGGCGTGGTTCTGGCCGCATGCGAATCGGTGCAGCCGGTCAGGGTGAGTACTCCGATGCTCGCGCATGCGATGATGCATCGGTCGAGCCGGGCCTTGGCGGTAACGGCGATCTCCTTCGGCGGTGGTCGGACACTCGCCGCTTCGAGGCCACGCCATGGTGATTGGTTCCCGACCCTATCTCCGACCCTCGACCTCACCCTCGGGGGTGGGCCACCGTACGGTGGCCCTGCGTCTCACTGTGCCGTCGTGCCCCGCGCTCGGTTAGCCTCCCTGGAGTGCATCGACGTACCCCTATGGGGCGTGATGCGGACAGCCAGGAGGTGTGTGTGCGCAAGGTAACCGTGGGACTGATCAGCCTCGCGCTGGTACCGGGAGCGGGGCTGATGTTCACCGGCTCGGCCGCGGTGGCCGCCCCGACGCGGGCGCCGTCGATCCAGGGCGAGGCGACCGGTTCCGATGACCTGTCCAGCCCATTGGAAGAGAAGCGGCGGCAGTCCCGTACCGCGGCGTTGAATATGGTCCTCAACGGCAAGGCACAGCCGGAGAAGCGGGGCGCGAGCACCGTGGTGAAGATCGGCTCGGCGGCGCAGCCGGCGGCGGGCCTGCGCGCCCAGGCCGCGCCGAAGCCGGCCAAGGTCGACCAGTACGTCGAGCTCAGCCGGGAGAAGACCGACAGGATCTTCGTGATCCTCGCGGAGTTCGGCAACCAGCGCCACCCGAGCTACCCGGATCAGGACACCGACCCGGCCACGCCCGGGCCGACCCGGTTCGACGGGCCGCTGCACAACCAGATCCCGCAGCCGGACCGCACGAAGGACAACTCGACGTACTGGCTGCCGGACTTGTCCCGCAAACACTTCCAGGACCTGTACTTCGGTACCGGCGCCGGGGTCGAGTCGATGAAGACGTACTACGAGAGGCAGTCCTCGGGCCGGTACAGCGTCGACGGCATGGTCACCGACTGGGTGAAGGTGCCGTTCAACGAGGCGCGGTACGGGCGCAGCAACGGCTTCCCGTGCGGTGGCTCGGTGTGCTCCAACACCTGGTTCCTGATCCGCGACGCGCTCGACTCGTGGGTCGCCGGTCAGCACGCGAAGGGCTGGACCGACGCGCAGATCAAGGCGGAGCTGGCCGCGCTGGACCAGTGGGACCGCTACGACTACGACGGCGACGGCGACTTCAACGAGCCGGACGGCTACCTCGACCACTTCCAGATCGTGCACGCCGGTGGCGACCAGGCCGACGGTGACCCGTTCCAGGGTGAGGACGCCATCTGGAGCCACCGCTGGTACGCGTTCCAGAACCTGATCGGCACCGACGGGCCGGCCTTCAACAAGCGCGGCGGTACCCAGGTCGGCACGACCGGCCTGTGGGTCGGCGACTACACCATCCAGCCGGAGAACGGCGGGCTGAGCGTGTTCGCCCACGAGTACGGGCACGACCTGGGCCTGCCGGACCTCTACGACACGGTGGGTCCGGGCGGCATCGCCGAGAACCCGGTCAACTGGTGGTCCATCATGGCGCAGAACCGCGTCAGCCTCCCCAGCGATCAAGCCATCGGTACCCGTACCGCGGACTTCGGCGCCTGGGAGAAGCTGCAGCTCGGCTGGCTGGACTACGAGATCGTCAAGGCCGGGCAGACCCGGGCGCTCAACCTCGGGCCGCACGAGTACAACAGCAGGAAGGCTCAGGCCGTGGTCGTGGTGCTGCCCAAGAAGCAGGTCACCACGCAGCTGCCCAAGCCCGTCGAGGGGACGAAGGACTGGTGGAGCGGGGCCGGCGACGACCTCAACAACACCCTGACCCGTCAGGTCACCATCCCGGCGGGCAGCGCCACGCTGACCTTCCAGGCCTCGTGGGACATCGAGGACTGCGGCGCCGACCCGTGTGACTACGCCTACGTGGAGGTCGACGACGGCAAGGGCTTCGTCGCGGTACCGGGCTCGATCACCAAGCCGGCCGAGGGCAACGGCATCGACGGCACCAGCAATGGCTGGGTCCCGGCGACGTTCGACCTGTCCGCCTACGCCGGAAAGACGGTCGGCCTGCGGTTCCGGTACAACACCGACGGTGCGGCCGGCGGCAAGGGCTTCTTCGTCGACGACATCAAGCTCGTCGCCGGTGGGGCCACGGTGTTCACCGACGGTGCCGAGAACGGCCTCAACGGGTGGACGGCCAGCGGCTTCACGGCGGTCGGGGAGAGCATCACCAAGTCCTTCGACAACTACTACATCGCCTCGAACCGCTCGTACGTGTCGTTTGACCTGTACCTGAAGACCGGCCCATACAACTTCGGCTTCCTCAACACGCGGCCGAACTGGGTCGAGCACTTCCCGTACCAGCAGGGGTTGCTCATCTCCTACTGGGACACGTCCTTCGCCGACAACAACACCAGTGCGCACCCCGGCGGCGGCCTGATCCTGCCGATCGACGCGCATCCGGACCTGGTGTACCGGCTGGACGGCCTGCCGTGGCGACCGCGGATCCAGGGCTACGACGCACCGTTCGGGCTGAACAAGGCGGACTCGTTCACCCTGCACGTCAACGGCGCGGCGAGCTACATCCGGGGCCAGAACGGCCAGCGGCTGTTCGACGACAGCCGGTCCTACTACCGTGAGGACCTCGCCGCCAACATGCGGTACGGCGTGAAGGTCGCGAACGCCGGTGTCAAGATCAGGGTACTCACCCAGAACGGCACCTCGATGCGGATCCAGATCTCCTGACCGGATCGACAGGCACACCCGGTGGCCCGGACGGCGAACGCGCCGTCCGGGCCACCGGCGTCCGGGAACCCGGCGCGTCCCCGCCGCGTCCCCGCCGCGTCCCACCGGCATGACCGCCGCTTCGCGCTGCCGCCGGTGGCCGGTGCTGCTCGCCGTCCTGCTGGCCGGCGCGTGCGGCGCTCCGGTCGGGCCGGCGGTCGCCGGGCTGGCCGACGGGCTCTGGATCGAGGTGGTCGGCCTGCCGGCCCCGCAGATCGAGACCGCCTGTGCCGGGAGCCCGCTGCAGGTCCGCTCGGTCCGCGGACTGGTGCCCCGGGGTCACGCGGCTCGGCGCAGGGCGGCGAGCAGCGCCGTGGTGGCCGGGGGGTCGGGCGGTTCGCCGTAGGTCGCCGCGTAGACGTGGCGGGTCGAGGCGGGTATCTCCGTGGCCTGGATGCCGGCGACGCGGTGCGCCCGAAGCGCCAGGCCCGGGATGGTGGTCACCCCCAATCCGGCCGCCACCAGGGCCTGCATCGTCACCATGTCGTCGGTGCTGAAGGTGATGTTCGGCGTGAACCCGTCCCTCGCACACAGGTCCAGCAGGTGGCTGCGGCACCGCTCGCAGCCGGCTATCCAGCGCGAGTCGCGGTACTCCGCCAGGGTGCCGGACGACTCAGGGGTCAGCAGGTAGGTGGGGTCGTCGAGCAGGTGCAGCAGTCGGATCCCCCCCTCCTCAGGTGCCGACTCGTCGAAGCGGAAGATGACCGCGACATCGACCTTCCCGGCGCGCAGGAGCCGCAGTGCCTCCGGCGGGTGGGTGTCGGTCAGGTTCAGCTCAAGGCCCGGGTGCGTGGCGGCAAGCGCGGCGGCGGCGGCCGGGACCAGGGTGCTCATGGCCGAGGAGAAGCCCGCGAGCCTGACCTTGCCGGCGTTCAGGCCGACGTGGGCCGACAGCTCCGCCGTGGCGGAGTCGACGCGGCCGATGATCTCCATCGCGCGCTCGGCCAGGAGCTCGCCGGTGTGGGTGAGCCGGACGCCGCGGCCGATGCGCTGCAGCAGCTTGGCCCCGGTCTCCGCCTCCAGCCGGGCGATGTGGTGACTCACCGAGGGTTGCGAGTAGTGCAGCTCCTTGGCCGCGGCGGTGATCGATCCGGTCCGGGCCACGGCGGCGAGCACGCGCAAGCGGACGAGGTCCAACATGCATTCATTCTATCTATGGGATTCCCTAACTATAGGCATTGGACGTAATGAGTTGCCGGCGGCACGCTGTCTCCATGGAAACCTCAACCCTCACCCGCCGTCCTGGCCTCGCGAAGCTGGTGGCGAGAATCCGGGACCATGCCGACTGGTCAGCCGGCCCGCGCCGGACCGCCTTGTCCGTGGCTGACCTGCTCCGTGCGCAGCCGCCGACGGTAGACCTGCTGACGCCGGCCGAGCGGTACGGCGACCCGGCCGGCTTCACGCGGCACACGTTGCACTGTGAAGAACGCTTCTCCGTCGTCGCCGTCGTCTGGCAGCCGGGACAGCAGACGGTGATCCACGACCACATCGCCTGGTGCGCGTTCGTGGTGATGCAGGGCGTGGAGTACGAGACCCTGTACCGCGATCACGGCGACCACCTCACCGTGATCGGGCAGGTCGCGAACGAGGTCGGCAGCGCCAGCGGCTTCGCCCCGCCCGGCGACATCCACCGGGTGCACAACACCGGCGACGTGACCGCGATCTCGCTGCACGTTTACGGTGCCGACCTCAGCAACGAGCGTTCCAGCGTGCGCCGCGACTACCACCTGCCGGTGCGCCCGGCCATTGACTAGGCGCCGGCTTCTAGCCGCCGCTTCAGGTTGCGGTAGCTCTGCACCTGGTCCGCCACGGCGCCGGTGGGATCGACAACCTCGGCGGGTGGCTGACCACGGTCGTCGCGCGGGTGTGCCTGGACCTGCTGCGCGCCCGCCGGTCCCGGCGCGAGCAGCCCATGGACGGGCGGCTGCCCGACCCGATCATCAGCCGGGTCGAGACGACCGACCCCGAGCAGCAGGCGTTGCTGGCCGACTCGGTCGGGCTCGCGCTGCTCGTGGTCCTCGACACGCTGAGCCCGGCCGAACGGGTCGCGTTCGTGCTGCACGACATGTTCGCCATGCCCTTCGACGACATCGCGCCGGTCGTCGGCCGCTCCGCGACCGCCGCCCGGCAGCTCGCCAGCCGGGCCCGCCGCCGGGTGCAGGACGGGGTCCCGGTACCCGACGCCGATCCGGCCCGGCAGCGGGAGGTGGTGGATGCGTTCCTGGCCGCCGCACGTGGTGGCGACCTGGCCGCGCTGGTCGCCGTGCTGGACCCGGACGTCGTGCTGCGGGCCGACGTCGGCGCGGCGGCGCTGCGCCGGGTCGACGGGGCGCGGAACGTGGCCGAGCAGGCGCTCAGCTTCGCCGGCCGGGCGCGGTACGCCCAGGTGGCGCTGGTCAACGGCAGCGCCGGCCTGGTCGCCGCGCTTCCGGATGGCCAGCCGGTCGGCGTGATGGGCTTCACGGTCGCGCACGGGCGGATCGTGGAGATCTACATCCTCGCCGACCCGGCCCGCCTCGCCACGCTGGCGGTACCCGTCAGCGGGGCGGGAGGCCGGCGAGGGTGAAGAACTCCGCCCGGGACCGGGCGTCGTCGCGCAGGACGCCGAGCATGGTGGAGGTGACGGTGGTGGCGCCGACCGCCTGTACCCCGCGCAGCGTCATGCACAGGTGCTCCGCCTCGATGACGACCCCGACGCCCTTGGGGTGCAGCTGGCTGGTCAGCCAGTCGGCGATCTGTTTGGTCAGGCGTTCCTGGACCTGGGTACCGTGGGCGAACAGCTCCACCACCCGGGCGAGCTTGGACAGGCCGAGGATGCGCCGCCCGGGCAGGTACCCGACGTGCGCGACGCCGACGAACGGCAGCAGATGGTGCTCGCACACCGAGCGGATCGGGATGCCCCGGGCCAGCACCAGCTCGTCGTACCCCTCGTCGTTGGGGAACGTGGTCAACTGGAACTCGCGCGGGGTGAGCAGCTCGGCGTAGGCGCGGGCCATCCGGCGCGGGGTCTCGGCCAGGCTGTCGGAGTCCAGGTCCACGCCGAGGGCGGCCAGAAACTCCGCCGCCGCGGCTTCGGCGGCGGCGAGGTCGCGGTGCGGCCCGGGTCGTGCGACGCGGAGCGGGACGACGCTCATAACGACCCATCCTGTACCCGGAGCCGCCTAATTTCAACAACGGCAGCTAGTGATATTCTTCTCCTGTGGATGACGTCGACCCGTGGACCGGGGTGACCGCGCTCATCGATCCCTCCCGGCGGGCGTTGTACGACTTCGTCCGCCGCGCCGACCATCCGGTCAGCCGGGAGGAGGCCGCCGAGGCCGCCCGCATGTCCCGCAACCTCGCGGCGTTCCACCTGGACAAGCTCGTCGACGCCGGGCTGCTGCGGGCCCGGTACCAGGCGCCACCCGACCGCCCCCGCGGCCGCGGACGATCCCCCAAGGTCTACGAGCCGACCGGTTGCGGGGTCAGCGTCACCATCCCGGAGCGCCGGTACCAGCTCATCGCCGAGATCCTGGCCGAAGCGGTCGCCGGTGACCCGACCCATGCCGACCGGGCCGCCGCCGAGTCGGCCCACCGTCGCGGGGCGGCCCTCGGCGCCGCGCTGCGGGACTCGTCCGTGGTCGCCGTGCTGGACGGGCTGGGCTTCGAGCCGGAGCCGGTCGAGCAGGCGCTGGTAGTGCTGCACAACTGCCCGTTCCACGCTCTCGCGGCCCGGCACACGAGCCTGGTCTGCGGGCTCAACCACGCGTTCCTGACCGGACTCATCGACGGTCTGGGAGCCACCGGGATCCACGCCCGGCTCGCTCCCCACCCCGGTCGCTGCTGCGTCGAACTGACCGGTCACCTCAGCGGGGCGGGCCCAACCGGGTGAGGGCGGTCCGGATCTCATCCGGTACCGGTACCGGCCGGCGGGACACCGCATCGACGTAGACGTGCACGAACCGGCCCACCGCCGCGGGTTGCGCCGCCCGGGGCGCGAACAGCGCCAGGCGGTACACCACGCTGGAACCGCCGAGCCGCTCCAGCCCGATGCCGGCCGTGACCACGTCGGGGAAGCGCAGCGGGGCGAAGTACCGGCAGGACGTCTCCACCACCACCCCGATCGCGGGCAGGGTACGGATGTCCACCCCGGTCGCCTCGATCAGCCAGCCGTTCACGGCGGTGTCGAACATCAGGTAATGGACCACATTGTTGACGTGGCCGTACACATCCTCGTCCGACCACCGCGTCGGTAGCTCGCGGTGTACCGGGAAGTCCTCCCGGCGCAGGTGCAGCGGGTCGCCCGTCTCGTCGCCCATCTCGGATCCCATGCTCAGATCTTGGACGTTCGCACCCCCCCGGAGGGGGTGTTGGCGTCCGAGATCTCGTGGTCGGCGCCAGGCCCGGCCGCGACAACCCGTTTCGTGGGCCCGGACGGCAGCAGGTAGCCTGGCAGCGCGGGGCCGCTAGCTCAACGGTAGAGCAGCAGACTTTTAATCTGCGGGTTCAGGGTTCGAGCCCCTGGCGGCCCACCGACCGCACCATTGTGCGAACCGGTGACCCTTCTTCGGTCTGGCCGCTCTCGTCGGGGAGCGGCGTTTGGTCGTTTGGGATCTTGAACACGGGTATGACTCCCTGGTCGGTGAGTTGGACTTCGTGGATGAGGGTTTCGATGGCGGCCTTGCGTTCGGTGGCCGTGCCGCTGGTCATGATCTGGCTGAGGTAGGCGCGGATCCGAGCGATCGTGCCCGGCGGCGGCGGTGCCGGCTGAATCACGGCCTCGTCGGCGAGTTGGGCGTGGTGGGCTTGGAGCCGAGCGAGTTGCTGGCGGAGGTCGCGGATGCGGGGGCCGGCGGTGGCGTCGTCCATGGCGCCGTTCTCGAACGCGGTGTGGTACTTGCTGATCGCGGCTTCGGTGGTGGTGATCTGGGTGGCGATGGCGGCGAGTTCGTCCTGCCGGTCGGTGCTGGTGTTTGCTCGTTGGGCCTGGGCGCGTTCGATCATGGCGGTGAGGACGGTTTCGCTGGTGGTGTAGAAGTCGTAGAGGGCTTGTAGGACGGCCTGGTCGATGTCGTCGGCGCGGATGCGTGGGGCTGGGCAGCCGGCGGTGCCGTAGCGGGTGCGAGAGAAGCAGGTGTAGTAGCGGTAGCGGCGGGTGCGGCCGTTGGCGGACGTGCCGATGTAGCGATGTCCGCAGCGCGGACATGTCATCAGCCCGGTCAGGTAGTAGTCCGAGTCGGACATCGCCCGCTGGGACTGCTTGTCACCGCGGGCGACAGCGATGTCCTGGCGCGGCGGAAAGTGTCCCGGTCGATCAGCGGGTCGTGGGCGTCCGGGACGAGGACGTCGCGGTAGGCGATGTCGCCGACGTAGGCGGGGTTGTCGAGGATGCGGTTGATGGTGTGTCCGGACCAGGTCCGGCCGGTGCGGTTGGGGACGCCGCGGTGGTTGAGTTCGGCGGCGATGGCGCGGGTGCCGAGCCGGTCGCGGGTGTAGAGGTGGAAGATCTCCCGCAGGATCGGCGCCTCGTCGGGGTGGGGCACCAAGGTGTGGGTGTTGGGCTGGACGAGGTAGCCGTAGGGGCGGGTGCCGCCGGTCCATTTGCCTTTGCTGGCTTTCGCGGTCATGCCACTTTTCACCCTGTCGATGATGATGTTGCGTTCGAATTCGGCGAACACGGCCAGGAGCTGGAGCATCATGCGGCCGAATGGTCCGCCGGTGTCTACGGGCTCGGTGGCCGAGGAGAATCGGACACCGGATTCTTCGAGGACTTTGATGAGGTCGAGAAGGTTAGCGACGCTGCGGCTGAATCGGTCGAGTCGGTAGACGAGTAGGACATCGTACATTCCGGCTTTCGCGGCTTGCAGCGCCTTTTGGAGGCCGGGACGTTCGGTGGTGGCGCCGGAGGCGTCGTCTTGGTATTCGGCGACAATGGTCCAGCCGGGTTGTGAGGCGACGTATTTGTCGAGGGCGGCGCGTTGGGCGTCAAGGGAGAAGGGCTGGTGTTCATCGTCGGTGGAGCGGCGGATGTAGATGCAGACCCGGCAGGGGCCGGTGGGCCAATCGGTGGTGGTCGGGGTGCGGGCGCGCCGACCGCGCCGCTTCGGTGGTGTGGGTGGGATGCCTGCCATCAGGCGTGTCCTCCGAGGTCAGGGGTTTGGGTGGTGGCAGGCCCGGGGTTGGGCCCGCCACCGGGGTTGGTCATGCGGCGAGGTCGGGGTGCTCGCGCCAGAAGTGGTTGAGCAGGACGGCGAGGGCTTCTGCCGCGTTGTCGAATTCTTCCGGGGTCATGGGAACGGTCCTGATTCGCGTGACGCGGATTGGATATGGCGCCGGTTCGGCGGAGCGCTTACCGGCATTCTTCGCACCACCTCTATTTCTGGATCGGGTGGTACCGGGATGCGGATCGTCAGGATAGCTCCTGATCGGCGTTTCGTGGGCTGGCTCGGTGGCCACGGTCCTCCGAAATGCGTGCGTGCTGGCTGGGGTCGGAGGCGTGCGTTCATACGGATTCCTTTCTTGCGCGAATTCGCGCGATCGTGCCGAACAAGGTGATAGGTGCGGTTGATTCCGATTCTTTCGCTAGCGGAGGCGGGACGATACCTCGGGATTTGTGTTGTGAGAAGGGGTCGGGATCTGTCACGGGTCTGTCAGTGCCGACAGCGAACGGCGGATAGTGGGGTGACAGACCTCGGCGATTGGATGGGCGCCCGGCGGGGTGGCTGGCCGCCCGTCCCGCGGCGGGTGCCATCGAGGCTCGGCCGCACGTCTTAGGCTGTCGGCGACCGTGTGCGGCGCAATCCAGTCACCGGCGGGGGGTTGTGCGGCTGGGACCCGTTCCACCCGGACAGGGCCAACCAGTGGGCGCCGCGACGGGCTCGGCAGCGCGGCGCGTCATGCGGCCTCGGCGGTACCGGTTCGGTTGTCGGCGACCAGGGCCGCCAGCTGTGCCAGCCGTTGCCGCTGCCCGTCACCGTGGACCGTCGCCCACACCGCCTCGGCTGGGCATAGCCCCGCCGCTGCGGCGTGGTCGCGGGCGGCGGTCGCGACCGGCACCGCGAGCCGGTCGTAAGCGAGCAACCGTCGCAGGTTGCGCTCGCGGGCTGCGGCGTGCAGCCAGAACAGCACCGGCCACACGTGCCCGATGGTGTCGAACAGCTTGCGGTAGCCAATCAGCTTGGCGATCAGGTCTCCGAGCGGCTCGCCGCCGGAGTCGAACTCCACGAAGATCGGAACCGTGCGGCCGTTTTCGGCCCACAGGCCGTAGCCGTCCGGGCGGACGCTTGGCGTGTAGGCGCGGACCAGGGCCGGGTCGTCGGTCCTGGTTAAGGTGCCGGGCGCGGCGCACACCGACTCCGGCAACCACTCGACCAACGCGGCGCCGGGGTGGGTGCGGGCGTAGCCGGCCAGGTCGATGAAGAACTGGTTCACGCCGAGGCGGTGGGCCAGCGCGCGGCTGGAGGTCCACCGTCGCCGCAGGGACCGGGCTCGGTCCCGGCGCGGTGGTGGATCGTCGCGGCTGGCCGCGACGACCTCGGCGCCGAGCTGGTCGAGGACGTAGTGATATGGATACGAGCCGCCGTCGGCTCGCAGCGGCCGGAACCGGGCCACCAGGCCGAGCCGGTGCAACGTGCGTAGCCGCCGCTGGCAGAAGTCCAGCGAGCTGAACAGGGCATGGGCGATCTGGAACGACGTCAGCACGCCGTGGTCGTCCAGCCAGTCCAGCAGGATCCGGTCCCGCGCGGTGAGCTGGGACTGGACCCGAAGCACGGGATCATCCATGGGGATTCACCTCCTCTTCCGTTGGCACGGGCGTTCCCGGGGAGAGACCCATGACGACGGAGGGTCTCTCGGAGGACAATCGGCCGGGGCTGACAGAGCCGCCGACCTGCGGTGTGAGAGCGGAACGGGGGTCCGTTCGGGGGTCCGGCTGAAGACCGACGTCAACCCGGACGGCAAGCCGGACCCTGGACCGTGGGTCAAGGCGTGTTCTGTCAGCGCCGACGTTCGGCGCTGACACCACGGCCGTCAGCGGCGGCCGCGGTTGGCGAGTGTTGGTAGGCAACGGAAACTCCTTGGCAAGGTGCTGTGATCGGATATCGGGGGGACCAGGCGCAGACAGTCGCGTACCGGTGTGGAGTTCGCCGCCCCGCCGTCGGACACCGCGGTGTGCGGCGGGTAGGCGACCCCTGCCGGGTTAGGCCCGACAGGGCGGGTCACGGGAGGCGACCGGTCGTCAAGTCCACTGTGGAGTTGTCAACGAACGGGTGGCCCGGCGTACCGGGCGTCTGAACGAGGGCAGGACTTATCGCCGCGATCGGCACCTGCGCGGTCGCGGGCGGATAGGTTGCGATGGTCAAGCGGTGGAGTCGGAAGGACTCTCAGTCCAGGCGTGCGGCACCGGACGGTGCCGCGTTGCTCATGGACGAGAATCGATGATGGCCGGCGCGAGCTGCGTCGCCGCTGGGCGGATCAGCTCGCCGGTGTCAGATCCTTCATCAGCGTCCCCCTATCGGTGTGCTACCACTCGGCGGGCTACGAGCCGGGCCACTAACCGAAGCCGGGCCCAGTTGAGCGCCGCTGCGGTATCGCCCCGGGGCGACTGCCGGGTGGAAACCCGTCCAGTACCTCTCGACCGGTGCGACGTGTCAAGGGATAAGTCGATCACCGACTGGAGAGGCCACGGACGATCGTGCTGAATGGTGCTGAACAGTCCGCAGGGGTGCCCAACTGTCCGCAACGATTCCTGGAATCCGGCGAATCACAGGCGTGCCAACTTGAGCCGGATGCTATGCAGCGCCCGGCATGTGGGACGGACGGACGCCACCGGGGACAGTTTGCCGGGGACGACGCCGGCTCCGGGCGAAGGTGGCCGGCGTTCGGCGGGATCCGTCGAGTCAGGGCCGCTCAGCGGCCAAGGAACGGCCCGAGCCCCGCTGCCCGGGCGGCTGCGGTGAGCGCGTCGGAGATCAGGCCGGGCCGGCCAGGTGCGGGTGGCGAGGCGCACAAGGTCGCGGGCGGCCAGGTCGTAGCGAGCGTGCTCGAAGTCGATCACGGCGACCTGCCGGTCGGTTCCGCCAAGGAGCAGATTCCTCGGCGTGTAGTCGAGATGGCATGGCACAGCGGAAACCGGCCCGAGCGTGGCGAGGGCTCGCAGGTGTTCGCGGATCTCGGCGCGCCGTCGGGCGGGCAGAATTGTCTTGGCGAGGGTCAGCCACTGCTCGCCGCGGTCGGCTAGCCAGGCGGTCATGTCGGGTTCGGACCGTGGCGGAGCCGCGTGGTGGAGCATGCGCAGGAGTTGTCCGGCTTGGCGGTGGGCTTCGGCTTCGCGACCGGCGTCGAGGCGGCAGTCGGCGAAGGGGCGACCCGGCAACGCGGTCACCACAATGGCTGGCGGGTCGTCGCTGACGGCGAGGAGCTGCGGCGCACGGTCCCGTAGGGCGGGTGTCCAGTGCCGGTAGGCGTGGACTTCCTGGTGGTGACGTTCGGGTGCGCGGTGGCGCTTGACGGTCACTTCGCCGACAGTCGTCGTCGCGCGCAGAACGGCGGTGCCGTCGTGGCCGGGATGCAGCGCGACGGACTGTGCGTCGGGGTCGAACACGTGTCGGCAGATGGCGAGCAGTCCCGCACTACGGTCGTTCACGGCCGTGGATCGGCGAGGTGGCGGGTGTCGTTGTGCGCAGCCAGCGTCCAGACGTGCCGGTCGAACCGGTTGACGTGCTCCTCCCACCGGGTGATGCAGGCGTGGTCGGTGGCGAACCCGATCCCGAGGCGGACGGTCGGTGGGAGTTGGAGGAACAGCACGTGCGCGGCTTCGATCGTTTCGCCGTGGGCGGCGATCAGGATCCGCTGCCCGGTGTGACGGTCCAGGATTCCGCGGAGGCAGGCGGTGGCTCGGCTGAGGTATTGGTTCCAGGTGTCGGAGCCTGTGGCGTAGGGCTGGTCGGGGTCGTGCTGCGGTGGTCCAGCGAACGCGGACTTGACCTCGTGCCAGGTGCGGCCGTCGGCCTCGCCGTGGTCGGGGCCGCGCAGGTCGTCGGCGATGGTGGCGGCCATGTGCAGCGCGGCGCCGATGATCTCGACGGTGTCGCGGACGCGGCGGCGTGGCGTGCCGTAGAAGGCGTCGAACGGCCTGGTCCGGTGCTCGTCGGCCAGGCGTGCGGCGAGTCGCCGGACTTGCTCGCCTCCGTTGGGGCTGAGTCCGGTACAGCCGCGTTCGCCGCCGACGATGCCGTTGACGTTGCAGTTGGCTTCGCCGTGGCGGGCGAGGACGATTTCGGTGGCGATGGCCACGGCTGGCTCCTTCAGCGGTAGGTCGGGTCGGGCCAGGGGCGGATTGTCGGCCAGGCGTACCGGTAGCCGTTGCGGTGCAGGTACCGGGCTGTGAGCAGGTGGTTCACCTCGGCGTAGGCGACGAGTTGCGCCAGAGAGCAGGAAGCGGGCGGGCCGCCGGCCGTCTCGACGGCGCCGTTGTATGCCGCCGCGGCGGCCTCGATCCGATCGAGAGGCACGCTGCCATGGGTCATGGCGGCGGAGACGAGAAGCTTGGCCAGGTCGTAGCCGAACGGGGCGAGGGTGAGGTCGTCGAAGTCCACCATGGCCGGGCCGGTCGCGGTGACGATGACGTTGCGGACGTTGGCGTCCTTGTACAGGGCGACCGGCAGATGGAGGGTGTCCACGCCGACCGCAGCCATGGCGCGCCGCCGGCCGGTGGGAAAGTCAGCGATGGTCAGATTGGTCATCGTCCGGAACGGTTGGTCCAGGTCGGCGGCGTGCAGTTCGCGGACGTAGGCAGTGCCGTGCAGCCGGCCGAGAACAGCGGCAACGTCCTCGAGGTTGGATGTGCTGGCGTGCCGGCCGTCGAGGTGTTCCAGAGCGAGGCTGGTAGCGGTGGCGGCGCGCAGCTGCGGCAACCGGACGCCGCTATCGAGGTGCCCGAACCACTCCAGGTGCGCTCGCGCTGCCGCGCAACGCGCCGGTTCCCGGTAGTGCTTGACGAACACCGCCCGGCTCATGCGCGTTGCGCGACCAGGTAGGTGACCGTGGACGTGGTGGTAACGGCGTGGTCCGGTAGCCGTCGCCGCAACTCGGCTGCCAGGCGCCCGGCGTCGCCGCTGATGGCAGCCGGCAGCCGGAACTTTGGGCAGGTAACGGCGTACTCGGCGAGGTGCGCGAGGTCGTCGAACCGGAAGGTGTGTTCCTGATCGAGCCGCCGCTCCACGGACAGCCCGGCTCCGCGTAGCACCGCCTCGGCGTTGCCGGTGTGGAAGGTCCGGTAGAGGCTCGGCCGCCGCGCCGCGTCAGGGTCGAGCCGGCTGGCGGCGATGACGGCGTCGATGGCGCGGTAGCTGTCGGCCGACTTCGTTGTGACGACGAGCTGCCCACCGGGCCGGACGCAGCGGGCGATGGCTGCCAGCGCCCAGTTGGGGCGTCGGGAGTGGTACAAGCAGAACGCGGCAACGGCCAGGTCGCCATCATCGGCGGGCAACGGCAGGTGGTGGAAGTCGGCCACGACGATGCGGATGGAGCGGTTCTCCGCGCAAAGCCTGTTCCGCGCCACGGTCAGGAGGGCCGGTGACAGGTCGACCGCGGCGATCGTGGCGGCGGGGTACTGGCGGGCCAGGCAGAGTGTGGTGGTGCCTCGGCCGCAGCCGATGTCGATCACCACGCGTGGGGCTGGGGCGGCCGCCGCGGCGAGGGCCATGATCGTGGCGGTGGCGTCCGCACCGGTGATCTTCGCGCGGTGCAAAGCGCTGGTACGCCTGGTGAGCCGATGCGGGGTCGCGTACAGGTGGCCTCGGATCAGGCCCGGGTCGGTGAACGGAGCGGCTGGGGTGGACAGGATCGCCTCCGGGTTGGATCAGGGCGGAGTGCCGACGTCGACGTCGAGGTGACGTAGGAACCGGTTGGCCTGTCGCCGGCTGGTCAGGTGCACGTAGCGGGCGTGCTGGCCGTGCTCGGCGACCAGCGCGTTGACACGGGGGCGCATGCTGCGCCGGTAGCCGAGGATGTACCTGGTGAACGACCAGGTGATCCGGTCGTAGACGCCGTCGGCGTGCTGGCCGCCCCGGTAACGCCACCGCCGCTGCGCGATGCCCCACAGGCAGGTCCAAGCGGGCAGGTCGAGGAAGATCACCGTGTCGGCGCGGGCGAGGCGGATCGGCAGTGTTGAGGCGTAGTTCCCCTCGATGATCCACCGGTTTTTGGCGACCAGTTCGTGCTGCATAGCGGCGAACTTCTCCGGCGGGGTGGGGCTCCAGCCGTCGTCGTAGTAGAGGGCGTCGAGGTTGGTGACCGGCACGTCGAGTGAGGTATTGAGGCGGCGGGCGAGGATGGTCTTGCCGGAGCCGCCGCAGCCGATGATGGCGATCCTGTCCATGGGGCCGGACGTTAGTGCCGCAGCCGGCCGGGTGGGTGGAGGCAGGCCGGTCATCGGCCGACCCGTTGCGCTGCAAGGTCCGCCAAGGCGTGGTCGATCACGTCGAGTTGGCGGGACAGCCGGAACAGGTCCAACCGGTCCAGGCACCCCTGGAGCAGCGCGGCCCGCTGACTGCCGTCTGCCGTCCGCAGCTTTTCGATCTTGCTAGCTGCCTCGTAGCCGTCGGTGATGTGCAGTCCCGTCGGGGTGAACTTGACGGCGTCGCGAATGCTGGTCGGGGTCAGCGGAAGGCAACCGGCTAGCACCGCCTCGAACAGACGCTGCGTCATCTGCCCGACATGGACGTATCGGTCGGGCAGCAGCAGGACGGTGGTCTGCGAGCGCCGGTACAGCGGCTCGATGTCGGTGAACGGGATGCGGCCGTGGACCGTGGAAGTTGAGGTCCGGCCAGCGGCCGGTGCGTGGCCACTTCCCGGCGATCAGATGGGTGTGGGCTCGCGCCGCCGGGGCGAAGTAGCGGTCGAAGGCGTCGTTGCGGTCGTACTGATTTCCGACGTAGACCAGCGGCAGGTCCCGAGACCCAGCCGTCAGCGCCGGCGGGTCGGCGCGGTCGAGGGCGTCGTTGGCGACGGGGAACAGGAGCGAAACCGCTCCCGGCGTCGGGTGCAGGGCCGGCTCGCACACCACCACGTCGCCGACGCGCCGCAGCCGGTCCTCGGGTGGGAGTTGGCGGTCCTTGTCCCACAACAGGGTGCGTGTCCCGCGCGCGGCGTAGTGGTCGAGGAGTTGCTGTTGGCGGTGCAGGTCGCAGGTGTGGCCGGCAGAGCCGCACGCCGTGGTGTTCCGGCCCGGGATGGGCCAGCGCCATTCCAGGAACAGCGCATCCAATTCCGGTAGGCCGCTGTCCCATCGGTAGCGGCCGGCAAGGTCGTCGCCGGCTTCGAGCAGGTCACGGTTGGCTTGCAGGAACACGATGTCGTGGCCGCGGGCGCGAAGGCCGTCAACGAGGGTGCGGCGGTGACTGCGCCCGCCGTCCGGGGTGTCGCGGATGCCGGGTCCGAGGAAGCCCCAGAAGCTGTAGCCGATCAGCATTTGGTGACCCACCAGCCTTCCAGCATCAGCGCGTCCAGGCCGCTGTCACACAGACAGTCCAGGGCCTTGTCGGGCGTACCGCAGATCGGCTTGCCTTTCACGTTCAGCGAGGTGTTGATCAGGACCGGGTGGCCGGTGATCGCCGCGAACTCGGCCAGCACCTCGGCGAGGAACGGGTTGAACTCCGGGGTGAGCGTCTGCACGCGGGCGGTCCCGTTGACGTGCATGACCGACGGCAGCCGGCGCCGGGTGAGGTCAGTGACACCCGACGCGATCGACATGAACGGCGCCGGCTGCGCAAGGCTGAAGTAGTCGGCCGCGGCCGAGGCGAGTACGACGGGGGCGAACGGCCGGAACGGTTCCCGGAACTTCACCGTGGCGTTGAGCCGCTCAACCACGTCGGGTAGCAGCGGTGAGGCGAGGATCGAGCGGTTCCCCAACGCGCGGGGGCCTGCCTCCAACGCGCCGTGGAACAGGCCGACGATGCACCCTTCGGCCAGTTTCAGCACCAGGTGCTTGGCCGGCGCGGCGGGCCGGTACGCCACCAGCCCCGGCCGGGGATGCTCGGGCAGCGGCAGGTCGGCGTAGGACGGACCCAGATAGCAACGGCCGGAAATCCCGCCCGAGAATGGGCGACCGGTGTCGAGGCCGGCCGCAAGCGCCGCGCCGACCGCGGTGCCGGAATCGCCCGGCGCCGGCGGCACGTGGACCTCGTCGAACAGGCCCGCCTCCACAATCTTGCCGATCGCGACGCAGTTCGCGGCGACCCCGCCGCCGACGCACAGCATCCGTATGCCGGTCACCGCGCGGGCACGCCGGGCCAGGTGGACCATGACCTGTTCGGTGCGTTCCTGCAGAGCGGCGGCCAGGTCGGCGTGCACCGGCTCCACTGGAGCGGCCGACTCCCGGGGCGGGCAGGTCGCGGCCGTGAACTCAGACGTGACCCGGGGATATCCGTGAGTCAGTACCCGCAGCGGGAACCAGCGCGGATTAAGGCGGAAGCCGCGATCGGTCAGCGGAATCGCCGCGCGCATGAGGCTTCGGAAGCGGGCCGGATCACCGAGTGCGGCGAGGGCCATCACGGTGCCCTCTTCGTCGCCGCGGCGCCAGCCGAGGTGCTCGGTGACCGCGCCGTAGGCGTAGCCGAGCGACGCGGGATCGGTGATGTCCTCGACGATCGTGTACCGGCATCGGCCGCCGTGCCGGGCGGCGCTGCCGATAGTGGTGGTCTGCACCTCGCCGAGGCTGTCCACGATCAGGACGGCCGCGGAGTCGTAGTGGCTGGAAGCGAAGGCGTACAGCCCGTGTGCGCGGTGGTGCAGCGTCGGCGCGATCCGAGCCTGGGGAAAGCGGGCGCGCAGGTCGGCCATCCGCTGCGTGAACCGGTCGTGGACCTTGCGGAAGCTGTCCGCCCTCGGCTGCGCCCGATCCCGAGCGGCTGGTACCTGCGCCAGAAGTTCGGTCGCCGGCAGCGCGTCAAGGTAGTGGCGGCCGTCGAAGTTGTACGCGACCACGTCCACCGCGCCGGAATCGATGCCAGCCGTGTCGAGGAGCCACGTCACGGCCTGGTCGGGGTCGGCGGCGGTGTGCTTCACCCCGGTGAGCCGTTCCTCCTCGGCGAAGCCGACCAGCGTGTCGTCGACGATGAGCGCGGCGGCCGAATCGTGCGTGTACGAGCACAAGCCGAGGATCACTCCGCTGCTGGTGTGGGTCACTTCGCGCCTCCCGCGGCCGTGCCGGCGACTCCGGCCGGCGCGGCCAGGTGGTCGTACCAACGCCGCAGTTCGGCGCCCAGCCCGTCGCCGATGCCGAGCGTTGCGGCCCGGGCGTCCCACCGACTGCCGCCGCTCCACAGCCGGTAGCTGGTCAGCACGCCGGCGAAGTCCCACCAGACCGCCGCCGCCTCCGCGGTCGGCTCGCCTGCCACCACGGCGTTGACGAACTCGGTGAAGCCCTCCGCGGGCGCGGACAGCGCCGGCATCCGCGGCGACGCGTCCACCGGCGCGGAGGCGACCTCGGCCGCGGCTTGGTCGCGCTGGGCGTACAGGTGCAACGAGTCGACGTGGTGGTGGTACGAACCCACGTCGACGCCGAGCCAGCCAGCCATCAGCTCCTGCAGCGTTGTGGCGATGAACAGGTCGTACGGCAGGCCGAGCCACACGTCGTTGCTGCGCATCGACGTGTGCATGTCGAGTCGGCTCTGCCGGACGAAGAACCGGTAGTTCAGCGTGCATGGCACATCGCGGTGCCCGCGGGTGTCGAGGTGCGGGTCGTAGAGCTGGATGACCGCCTGCCGGCTGTCCGGATCCCGCCCGAGCAGTCGCCGGACGTGGTCGAGCTGGTCGACCTCGTCGCGCCAGCGGCGCATCCGTGGGCCGTAGGCGCCGCGTAGCCGGCCGCCGTCGGCGTACTGTACAAGGGATCGGTTGTAGTTGAAGATCCACGGCTCGTCCGAGCCGGACAGGATCCACAGCGCTTCCGCGACCGCGAACGCCGGGTTCAACACCCGAGCCGGCGGCACCGCGATGAACCGGCGACGCGGGTCGGTCAGGCACAGGTGCGCCCCGAGCACCTCGGTCGTCACCATGCCGCGCGGCGCGACCCGCCGGCCTTCGGTCCGGACCGTCCGGCACACGGCCGCGTAGAGCTCGTTCGCGTTGTCGCTGCTCAAGACGAACACGCCGCTACCTCGTTCCCGACCGGCGCTGGTGGCGGGGTGAACGCTCGCAACAGGTCCGGCGGCAGCCTTCGCAGCCATTCGGCGTGGCGGGTCATCCCGGTGCGCAGGTCCGTTCCCGGCTGGTAGCCGAGCAGCATGCGGGCCGTCGACAGGTCAGCCGCGGTGCCGGGAACGTCGCCGGCCTGCAGAGCAAGGACTGTCAGTCGCACCGGATTGCCGGTCACCTCTTCGGCGAGGCGAAGGACGTCAAGCATCGAGACGCTGACACCGCCGCCCACGTTGACGACGACCGCGGAGGCGTTGAGATGCGCCGCCGCAATGGAGGCGTCCACGACGTCGCCGACGTAGGTGAACTCCCGCCGCTGCGTGCCGTCACCGAACAGCGGGTACCGGTCGCCGGTCAGCGCCGCCGACAGGATCCGCCCGATCGCCATGTCGGGGCGCTGCCTCGGCCCGTACACCGTGAAGTACCGCAAGGCGACCACGCTCAACGCACTGTCCGGCCGCGTGGCGTGGGCGAGGCAGAGCTGCTCGCCGGCCAGCTTCGTCACCCCGTACGGCGAGATCGGCATTGTCGGGTCGACTTCCCGGCTGGCCGCCCGTGTGGGGCCGTAGACGCTGGACGAGGACGCGTAGACCAGCCGCGGCACACCAGCCCGCTCGCACGCGGCGACAAGCCGCTCGGTGGCCGAGATGTTCGCAGCCACATAGTCCGGAAAGCCCGATCCCCAGGACGCCCGTACTCCCGGAACGGCGGCGAGATGGAAGACGCAGGCCACGCCGCCGAGGAGCACATCGAGGTTGGCATGCAGCAGGTCGGCCTCGACCCACGAGAACCGCGGATGCGCCAGCGCGCCTTCGAGGTTCAGCCGCGCGAGCCGGTCCGTGCGTGGGCTACGCCGGTCGATGCCGATCACGCGATGGCCGCGTTGGAGCAGGCCGTCGACCAGGTGCGAGCCGATGAACCCGGCCGCGCCGGTGACCACGACCGCCGGACTGCTCGCAGGTCCGCCGTTCACCGGTGGCCGACCTTCATCGCGGCGGACAACAGTCCGTGGGCGCCCGTTGCGCCGAAGACCAGCCGCCAGCCATAAGTTAGCAGTCCGCTGTTGGCGGGGGTTGGGAGAGCGGGCTGACCCATCGCGGTAAGGAGCCCGGTTGCCGCGCAGACCCTGGGGCATGGGGCGGTCATCCCGCAGGCGGAGCAGCATGCGGTGGTCATGTCGGCGCGGTGCTGGGCGATCGCCTGCTGGGCGTCGGCGATGGCCTGGTCGACGTTGCCCGACCGGTACACCGTCATAGGCTTCCCCTCCCTCTGTGGGTCGGCGCGCCGGTCGCTGGCGAATCGGGAGCACGGATCGCCCGACCGGCGCGCCCACCCCCGTCACCCGACGGCACGGAGCTGCCTCGGCGCGCCGCCGGGGAGCCGGCCGGCGCGGTCGCAGGGCGCCGCGCGCAGTTGTGGACGTCGATCAGACAACCGGGTGGCGGCGGCCAGCGGTACCGTCCACGGCACGTCCGCTCGTTACCACCCGGTGACGAATGGTCATGACCCTGGCTACGGTGATCGTGGATGGGCAAGATCCGAGAGGGGGCGGGATGGACCGCAGTAGGCGTTACCCCGCGAACCGGCTCCTTGCCTGGGAACGGCTGCAACGAGGCTGGTCCTACGAGGAGTTGACCGGCCAGATCCGGCAGTCCATGGCCCAGGAGGGCGAGCTTGACACCGGGCTGTCGGCGAACACAGTCCGCCGATGGGAGACCGGCGAACGCTGGCCGGAGCCCCGCTACCGCAAACACCTCGTGCGCATATTCGGCCGGCCGGCCAGCGAACTAGGTTTGTTGACGTCCGAGGAGCTACAGCAACGTCCCGACCGCGACATCGCGGCCGAGCTCAGGAGGTTACTCGACGTGGCTACCGCCGATGGCGGCATGGACCGCGCCGCCGTGCTTCGCGGACTGCTCGGACTCGCCGCCTTGCCAGGGATCACGCCCCTGCTTTCTCTCGGCGGCATTGACGAGTCGACCGGCGAAGGCCCCGCGACCGGTGCCGACGCCTACCTCCAGGTCACCCGCCAGCACCGGTCGCTGTACTGGACCTGCCCGCCCCGGACGCTCTTCGAGCCCGTCTACACCCACGCACAACTCGGCGTATCTCTGATGCGTGGCGCCGCCGGTGGATCGCGGACAACCATTGCGACCGCACTCGCCGAAACGGCGCTCCTCGCCGGCAGGCTCGCATTCTTCGACCTCAACCAACCCGCCCTCACCCACCGCTGCTACGACGTCGCCCTCGCCGCATCCCGCGAAGCCGGCGACCACGCCATAGCGGCCGCCGTCCTCGGACACATGGCGTTCGTCCCCGGATTCAGCCACGACCCGCAAGCCGCCCGCGACCTGCTCGCCGCCGCACGCCAACACACCTGGCACGGCGTCCAACCCCCAGTCCGGTCCTGGCTGCACTGTGTCGCCTCGGAGGTCGAAGCCCGAGCCGGTGCCGGCCCCGCCGCCCGCCACGAGGTCACCCTGGCCGAAGCCGCCTACGCCCAGGACAGCGCCGCCCCCGAATGGATGGACTACTACGGCTTGGCGCGGCTACACGCGTTCGCCGGCTACGCAGCCCTCGCCGACGGCGCCACAGCAGAAGCCGCCGACCGGCTTCGCCAATGCCTCGACTCACTCGGCGAACGAGACGCCAAACAACGCAGCGTCGTCCTCGCCGACCTCGCCGGTGCCCACCGCGCCGACCCCGACCAGGTCGCCGACTACCTCGACCAGGCGCTCGACGCGATGGAACGCAACTGGTACAGCACCGGGCTCGACCGCATCCGCACTACCCGTACCGTCCTGGCCGACAGCCGCCACGGCGCGGAACTCGACGAGCGCATCGACACCCTCGTCAGCGCCGGGCGTCCTGCGATCTCCGGCTAGTCCCGTCGTTCGCACATGCGATTGAGTGACTTGCGTCGCGAGCGTCCGGCTGGTTCGTTGCTGATCTATGGGCGTATCGGATGAACCTCGGCGGGGAGCGCGGCGGCCTCGGGCGCAGATCGCCGGTGCCGG